>CETK01030315.1_pt1 | contig 18270 bp, 15 predicted proteins | sample 361431 | NCBI WGS metagenome assembly CETK01 (sample SAMEA2622452, study PRJEB7988) | marine metagenome | biome: marine biome (ENVO:00000447); feature: surface water layer (ENVO:00002042); material: "saline water (ENVO:00002010), including plankton (ENVO:xxxxxxxx)" | depth 5 m | reverse complement strand
TCTTTAAGTTGTTTATTTTTTTCTTCTTGTCTTCTGATTTCATCATTTATAGGCTGTTTAGCATCAAAATACATTTTTTTTAAACTATCAAGATCTTCGTCAAGAACTGGAGCAAATTGTTGCCATTTTTGAAAAGTTTTTTGGAGATATATAATGAGTTTTCTTGCTTCTGGCCATTTGTTTTTATTAGATTCATTAAAATTTAAAATGTCATTAATAATAAGCTTTCGCTCTTTGGCATTATTAATCTTAATTTCTTTAATTTCATCAAAATACTCCTTACAGGGTTCCCATGCTTTATTTGTAGACTCATTAAACTTTAGCCACTGTGATTTAGACGCAGGTTTGCTGGATATATCTAATAATTGCCATTGGGCCTGAATATCATGTATTTCATGAGCATGTTTTTTTGGATTTTTATGTGGATTTTCAATTAAATTGTTTATTTTTGTAATTAAATTATCTCTTTTCGGATTTGTTGCAAATGATGATATTTCATCAAAATATTTTGACTTGTTAATAGCAGCATTCATTTTATGTCGAAGTTTATTGGGGATTTTACCCAATAACTTTGATTGTTTAATTACACTTCTAACAATTTTCTGAGCATTTTTTATAGAACCATTTGAAAAAAGCTTCTCAGCATTTTCTAACTCTTTAAATAAATGTTGACTAGTTTCCACAATATTCTCTTATGAAGTTTATAATTATACTTGATGAAGAAGCGTATTCTAACAGGAATTACAACAACAGGAACTCCACATATAGGAAACTATGTTGGTGCAATAAGGCCTGCCATAGAATTATCATTAAATAATGATGAGTCTTTTTTCTTTTTAGCAGACTATCATTCGATAATAAAAAGTCAAAATTCAAAATTAATTCAAGAATCAGTAAAAGATATTGCTTTAGCCTGGCTGTCTTGTGGTTTGAATCCAAAAAAAACATGTTTTTATAGACAATCAGACGTTCCTGAAATTCTAGAACTTACTTGGATACTTAACTGTGTAACTGCAAAAGGTTTGATGAATAGGGCCCATGCTTATAAAGCTGCATCATCATTGAATGAAACCGATCCAGACAAGGGCATTTCAATGGGATTATTTTCTTACCCAGTTCTAATGTCTGCAGATATACTCATGTTTGATTCTACACATGTCCCAGTTGGATCAGATCAGATACAACATCTTGAAATGACAAGAGATATAGCGGCAAGATTCAATCATTTATATAAACCACTATTTGTTTTGCCTGAGCCTATAATAAATGCTGAAGAAAAAATTGTACCTGGTCTTGATGGAAGAAAAATGAGTAAATCTTATGAAAATGTAATACCTCTATTAGGAAACGAAAAACATCTTAAGAAATCAATCATGAAAATAGTTACTAATTCTTTAGAACCTGGAATTCCAAAAGATTATTCAGATTCTACAATTTTTGACCTATATCAATATTTTGCAAACACTGATGAGATTAATGAATTCAAAAATTCATATGAAGACGGTATTTCCTGGGGTGAAGCAAAGGAAAAACTCTTCAGTAGTATAAATGCTGAACTTATACCTATTAGATCTAAATATGAAGAACTTATAAACGATAAAGATTATTTAAATGATGTTTTGAGTGACGGTGCTAAAAAAGCAAGAGTTCTAGCTTTAGATAAAATTGAACAAATTAAAGAAGTTATTGGAATAACAAAAATTTCTTAATGCATATTTCAGCCTCATCCTGGTTAAAATTTGGCCTATTTACAGTAGGTCTAGGACAATCTTTTGTTTTTGTTTTAGTACCTCCTTTGGCTAGAGATTTAGGACTTACTGAAATACAAACTTCATCAATATTTGCAATTTCTGCAATGGCATGGGCATTAACAAGTGCTTATTGGGGGAGGGCTAGTGACAGATACGGAAGACGAAATATTGCCATACTTGGATTGATTGGTTATGCAATTTCTTTAATAGCATTAATAACTCCATTATTTTTAGTTGAAAAAAATTTCTTAAGTGTAACTTTTTTATTCCCTGCATTGGTTCTAGGACGTTTAATTAATGGTTTAGTCGGATCTGCTACAAGACCAGCATCTTTTGCGTATGTTGCTGATATATCTTCAGAAGACAAGAGAACTGTAAAATTTGCAAGATTAGAATCAAGCTTTTTATTAGGGACTGTGGCTGGGCCTTTACTTGGTGGTTTTTTATTTTTAATTTCAAATGAGACACCGTTTTACTTATTCTCATTTTTCGCACTGGTAGCAGCTTTAGGAATTTATAAAGAACTTAAGCCAATTGATAGAGTTAAAGAAAAATCAACAAGTGATAATAAAATTAGTTGGTATTCTAAATCAATTTATCCTTTTTTAATTTTTGCAACAATTTTAAGTCTTTGTCAGGCTTCGCTAATTCAATCAATAGGTTTCTATATTACTGATTTATTTGGTAACTTGGATAATCTTCCAACACTTATTAGCATGACCTTTGCTTTACTATCTATATCAACAATTGTTAGTCAATATATATTTACGGATGCATTTCCAATGAAAAACATAAGTTTACTAACAATAGGATCATTTTTATTAATATTTTCTTATTTTACGATGGCTTTTTTTCAGTCAATATCATTTTATTATTTATCCATTATGATACTGGGATTTGGATTTGGAATGACTAGGCCTGCATTATCTTCTTCTCTTTCATTGGCACAGTCACCTGAAAATCAGGGCTCTGCTGCAGGCTATTTAGGTTCTGTCATACCTATAGGTCACATGACAACACCATTTATAGCTATGCCAATTTATGCAATTAACCCTGCATACTTGTATTATTTCAGTTCAATCTTATGTATATGTTTAATATTATTTATAATTGTTAACCCAACAATGAGAACTTCAGGCTTGAAATGAAAAAAGCATTATTATTAGTAAACTTAGGCACACCTGATAAGCCAACATATTTCAGTGTCTTTAAATACCTAAGGCAATTTTTAATGGATGGACGTGTTATAAATATAAATCCATTTTTAAGATTTATTTTAGTAAACTTTATTATCTGCCCTACAAGATCATTCTCATCAACAAAAGTATATAAGGAGGTTTGGGATAAAAATACAGGCTCTCCTTTACTTCACAATACAAAGAAATTGTCTGAAAAGTTAAATATTAAGCTCAAAGAGTATGATGTTTATTATGCAATGCGATATCAAAATCCCTCTATTGAGAGTGAAATCGATAAAATTTTAAAAACAAATCCTGATGAAATTATTGTTTTGCCATTATTTCCACATTACGCAGCAGCAACAACAGGATCTGTTTATCAAGAGATATCAAGAATAATTTCAAAAAAATGGGTTGTACCAAATATAAAGTTCATTAATCAATTTTATGATAATGAAAAATTTATAGATGCCTGGATTGATAAGGCATCAAAGTTCGACCTTGATTCATACGATAAAGTTATTTTTAGCTATCACGGAATACCAAATAGTCACGTTGATAATGTATATCCAGATTCTTTATGTACAGACCATAGTTGTGAAAATGAAATTACACAAGAAAATAAATTTTGTTATAAGGCTACAACATATGAAACAACAAAAATTCTTGCCTCAAAATTAAATTTAAGCTCTGATAAATATCATGTTACTTTTCAATCGAGGTTAACTAATAAGTGGTTAACACCCTTTACGGATGAAGTTCTTCAATCATTGCCTAACGAAGGAAGCAAAAATGTATTAGTTTTTTCACCAGCATTTACTGCTGACTGCTTGGAAACAATTATAGAAATTGGCGATGAATACAAAGAGTTATTCCTTGAAGCAGGTGGTAATAAGTTAGACTATGTTGAGTCTTTAAATTATTCAGATTTATGGGCTGATGCTATTATTGATATTATTAAGTAGGGGTTTAGAAGAATGTTTAAAGATAATTTATTAAATAACAAAAGAATATTAATTACTGGTGGGGGAACAGGACTAGGCAAGGAAATGGCTAAACATTTTGCCATGCATGGCGCAGAACTATTTATATGTGGCAGAAGAGAAAATGTATTAAGTGATACTGCAGCTGAAATATCTGAAAATTACAATACAAAAGTTAATTATCAAACGTTAGATATCAGAGCTTCAAAGGATGTAGATGATTATGTTGAATCTATTTTTGCAAACAATCCCTTGGATGGATTAGTGAATAATGCGGCTGGAAATTTTATTTCACCCACTAAAGATTTATCTCATAAAGGTTTTGATGCTATCGCAAATATTGTTTTTCATGGGACTTTCTACATGACACATTCTGTTGGAAAAAGATGGATTGAGCTAGGTCACAAGGGTTCAATAGTAAATATTTTAACTACTTGGATTTGGACTGGATCTCCTTATGTTGTTCCTTCTGCAATGTCAAAATCTGGTATTCATGCTATGACACAATCCTTAGCTGCTGAGTGGGGTAAGTATGGAATTAAAATTAATGGTATAGCTCCTGGGCCATTCCCAACTAAAGGAGCATGGGAAAGATTAAATCCTGATAGTAATGATGATGGAATGACAAATACCGTACCCTTAGGAAGAGTTGGTGAAATGGAAGAATTACAGAACCTGGCTACCTTTTTAATGGCTGATGGTTGTGACTATCTTACAGGTCAAACAATTGGTCTTGATGGCGGACAATATCTAACAGGGGGAGGGACTTTTTCTCAATTGGATAAGTTATCTGACGAGGATTGGGAAAATATGAGAAAATTAATAAGAGAAGCAAATAATAAAGATAAAGCAGACAGAAGTTGAAGGAGAAATTATGACTGTACATGAAGAAATGAATAATGTTTTAAATAAACAGAAAGAATTTTTTATTAAAAATGGTGCACCATCTATTGAATTAAGAATTGATAGACTTGAACGTTTAAAGACTTTAATTATGGATAATCGTTATGATTTTGTTGAAACATTAAACTCTGATTTTGGTAATAGATCTAAAAATGCATCGATGTTATCAGATGTATACGGAATTATGCCCGCAATTAATCTTGCTATAAAAAATATAAAAAAATGGACTAAGGATGAAAAAAAATCTTCGAACTTCCCATTCGGCTTATTTGGTGCAAAATCTTATGTAAGATATGAACCTTTAGGAACAGTTGGCATGATTTCTCCATGGAATTTTCCAGTCAATTTAGCCTTTGTTCCTTTGGTTTCTATATTTGCTGCAGGAAATCAGGTAATGCATAAGCCAAGTGAACATACTCCACTAACTTCTAAATTATTAAAAGATTTATGTGATAAAACTTATGATGAAGTTGAATTTGCAACATTTCTTGGAGGACCGGAGGTCGGATCTGCTTTTACTAAATTAAATTTTGATCATTTACTATATACCGGTGGAGGTTCTGTTGCTAAACATGTCATGAATGCAGCTTCTGAGAATTTAGTACCTCTAACTCTTGAACTTGGAGGAAAATCTCCTGTGGTTCTTGGTAAGTCTGCTGATATGAAAATTTCAGCAAAAAGAATTATGTTTGGTAAGACGCTTAACGCAGGACAAATTTGTTTAGCTCCAGATTACGTAGTTGTTCACAAAGATCAAAAAAATGAATTTATTAAAGAAACCAAAGATGCAGTATCCGAGTATTATCCAAAAATTAAAGATAATGATGATTACACATCGATTATTAACGAGAGTCATTATAATCGATTAAAAGATATGATTGACGATGCCATTGAAAAAGGTGCAACAGTTGAAGAAATTAATCCAGCTAATGAAGATTTCTCTCAACAAGAGTTTTATAAAATTCCTCCAACAATTGTTTCCAATACAACTGATGATATGAAAATTATGCAAGAAGAAATATTTGGTCCGCTGTTGCCTGTTGTTGAGTACGATAAAATTGATGAAGCTACACAATTAATTAATTCAAAAGATAGGCCTCTAGGTCTTTATTATTTTGGTAATGACAAAACTGAAGAGGATAATTTATTAAATAAAACTTCATCTGGAGGTGTAACTGTTAATAATGTGATAAGTCATCTTCAACAAAACGATTTATCTTTTGGTGGTGTTGGTCCATCCGGGATGGGTAGATATAAGTCTTTTGAGGGGTTTAAAAACTTTTCAAATCCTAGAGCTTACTATAAGGATGTAAGCTTTAAGTTAGATAAATTTTTTGATGCTGTAAGGCCTCCATATAAAGGTGATATTGAAAAAGTCTTAAAACAATTAATGAAATAAATTTGTGTCCTCTATATCTCTGAAATTAGGTTATAAATACCTTAAATCTAATAAAGGAGGTATATTCTCTTTTACAACTATTTTAGCTATTGTAGGTTTAACAATAGGCATATCCAGTTTAATTGTAGTCACTTCTGTTATGAATGGTTTTGAAAAAGAATTAGAAAACAGAATTTTGGGCGTAATTCCTCACTCAGTTTTAGTATCAAATAAGCCAATTAATAATTATGAAAAGATAATTGATAATATTAAAAATAATAGCGAGATTATTGATGCGGCACCTTATATAAGTATACAAGGATTGATTTCGTCGTCTTATGATAGTGAAGGTATTGCAATAATTGGCATTGAACCAGACTACGAAACAAATATGTCTATAGTCCCAGATTATATGCTTGTAGGAAGTATAAGTAATCTAAATGATAAGAACTCAATTGTAATTGGATCTTTATTGGCAGCAAATTTGGGTGTGTATGTCGGAGATGAAGTTGATATTACAACTTCAGATATAAAAACATCGATTATTGGCTCTTTTCCCGTTGCAGTTAATTTAAAAATTGTTGGTATATATGAACTTAAAACTGAGATAGATCAATATATGACATTTATTTCTCATGAAACTGCTCAAAAGCTTAAAAATATTAATTCTGATCAAACTATTTCAGTAAGATTAAAGACTAAAGACTTGTTTGAGGCTGACAGAATTTCGCGAGATGTTTTAGATGTTGTTAGAATGGAAGGCCTTTCATACATATCATGGAAATCCACTCATGGAACACTTTTTGAAGCAATTAAATTTGAAAAACTACTCATTGGTTTGATGCTTTTTTTGATAGTTGCTGTAGCGTCTATTTTAGTTTTATCTACTGTTGTTATGACAGTCAAATCAAAAGAAAGAGAGATAGGTATTCTTCAGACAATTGGTGCCTCAAAAAAACAGATAATCTTAATATTTTTCACACAAGGCCTATTTGTAAGTTTTATAGGAATTTTTATTGGATTAGTTTTAGGCTTTATTTTCATCTTAAATTTAAATAATCTAATCACATTTACAGAATCGATACTTGGAAAAAATTTACTTGAGGCATATTTTATTAATTATTTCCCTTATCACATCGATTTTTTACAGATATTAATTATCTGCATAACATCATTATTTATAAGTCTTCTAGCATCATTGGTACCTTCTCTAAGGGCAGTTAGATTAAATCCTGTCGAAATTTTACGACATGAATAAAATTGAATGCACCAATCTTTCAAAATCATTTTTTTTAAATGATGAAGAACTTATCGTTATAAATAAAATCAATCTTTGCATAGAGGAATCTAATTTAATTGCTATAACAGGAAAATCTGGAGCTGGAAAATCTACTCTACTTCATCTTATTGCAGGTTTAGATTCTCCAAGCTCAGGCGAGATTACTTTTAACAATAAAAGTATTCTTTCAATGACATCAAATGAAATTAGCAGACTTAGGCTGATAAATTATGGTTTTGTTTATCAATTTCATCATTTATTTGATGATCTTACTATTGAGGAGAATATTTTAATGCCTGCAATGTTAAAAGGTTCATTTAATATTAAAGTTAAAGATTATGGTTTTAATCTTATGAAAAAGTTAGACATTTATGATAGAAAAAATAGTTTACCTTGGAAGCTATCAGGAGGTGAAAAACAAAGAGCTGCTATCGCAAGAGCATTAATAAATAATCCAAAATTCCTTTTTTTAGATGAGCCAACTGGAAATTTAGATAATGAAAATGCTGAAGTTATTCAAAAATTACTTTTAGACTTATCTAAGACTCAAGGTATAACTATTATTGCAGCTACACATGATAATAAATTTATTAAATCTTTTAATAGTATTTATAGACTGAATGATTCAAAATTAGTAGAAATTAAGAGTGAGTTAAATGAATGATTTTATAACTGCGGGTGGGCCATTTATGTGGCCGCTATTAGCCTGTAGCGTACTTATAATAACGATTTCAATAGAACGGTCATGGTTTTTACAAAAAAGATTAGTTTCTCCTGATGGTTTATCAAAACAAATCTTAAATCTTATTGAAAATAATTTAATGACTAAAAAACAATCTATTGAAATTTCAAACTTATCTTCCTTAGGGTTTTTATTAGTTAACTGTATAAAATATAAGGATTTACAAAGAGACAATCTTGAATCAAAAATAGAAGAAAAGGCTATTGAAGTTAAATATAGTCTTGAGAGAAATTTAAATATGTTAGGCACGATTGCTACTATTAGTCCATTGCTTGGGCTTTTAGGAACCGTTGTTGGTATGATCACCGCTTTTACTGGTCTTACTGAGACCTCGGGAGCTAATCCTGATTTATTGGCTGCTGGAATTTCTCAAGCTTTAATTACAACAGCATTTGGTTTAATGATTGCAGTTCCAGGCCTTGTTCTTCATAAATATTTTGAACAAAAGATTAGATATCTTTTAATATCTCTTCAAAAAGATGTTTCAGAATTTATAGACATTATTAATAAATGAATTTTGTATCAAAAAATAGTAAATCAAATTTTTCAATAGAAATTACACCGCTAATAGATATTGTTTTCTTGTTAGTTATTTTTTTTGTTGTGACATCCAAGGTTGGAGAATCTCAATTTTTATCATTAGACCTCCCAAAAACTGAATCATTTAACTATAAAACTGTCCAAACTTCCAATGAGATTGTAATTTCTAATGAAGGCAGCATATATATAAATAATAAACTGATAAATATTAATAACTTAGAGGAGTTAGAACAAGAAATTTTTGAACTAGATAATAATGGAAAATCTATAATATTAAGTGCTGAATCAGACTCTTTACACGTTTGGGTTATTACGGTGATGGATATATTAAATAAATATGGTTTTAAAGAGATACAAATAAGAACAGTTGAAAAATGAAAACTGGAAATTTAAGAAGACTATTAAGTTATACCTTTAGATATAAATGGTCTTTTTTCATAAGCGTTATTGGTTTCATAAGTTTTGCTTTTGCAGACATTGCTGCTGTTGAATGGATTAGAAGAATAATTGGTTTAATAAATTCACAAGAACAAGAATTTGGAACAATTTTAGCTTTATCATTGATCTTTATTGCTTTAGGTCGCGGCATTGGATTCTTTATTGGAAATTATTTTATGTCTCGAGTAGGGTTCGGTATCGTTAGAGATCTAAGATCCGAATTATTTAAAAAACTTCATGAATTACCAAAGTCATATTTTGATGCTAATCAATCTGGTCAATTAATAAATAGGATTACTTTTACTACAACTCAGGTCTCCGGTGCAGCATCTAACGCAGTTAAGACTCTAATAAGAGAAGGCTTTTTGTTGATAGGTTTATTTATTTATCTTTTAATTTTGAATTTTAAATTAACTTTACTATTAATTGGAACAGCACCTTTAATAGCTTTTATTGTTTATATTGCAGGTAAAAGACTTAAAAAGTTAGCAAAAAAAATTCAAACAGCAATGGGTGATGTTACTCATATTGCTTCTGAGGCAGTTGATGGTCATTTAGAAATCAAAAGTTTTAATGCTCAAGAGTATGAGAATTCTAGATTTTATGAAGCAAATGAATCTAATAAAAATCAAAATTTAAAACTTGAAGCAACTGGGAATCTAGCTACTCCCATAATTCAAGTCCTAGTATCTATATCTTTATCTATAGTTGCTTACTTTGCTCTAGGAAAACAACTAGGGATAACCTTAGATGCAGAAACTTTTGTTGCATTTTTTACTGCTGCTGGATTAATGGCTAAACCTATAAGACAACTTTCAAATATCAATATGATAATTCAAAAAGGATTAGCTGCTGCGAACGAAATTTTTGAACAACTAGATCATGATATCGAGACTGACGAAGGTAAGAATGAAGCTGAGATTAATGGTTATATTGAGTTTAGAAATGTAGATTTCTCATATGATATAGGAGGGCTAGTTCTTAATAATATTAACTTTACAATCAATCAAAATGAGACTGTAGCAATTGTTGGTAAATCAGGTTCTGGTAAATCAACTCTTGCTAATTTAATACCAAGATTTTATAACCATACCTCAGGTGAAATATTAATTGATAGTATTCCTGTATCAGACTTTAGCTTAACTCATTTAAGATCTTCCATATCAATCGTCAATCAGTCTCCTTCACTTTTTAATGACACAATTGCAAAAAATATAGCTTATGGTGATGACACAATTAATGTTGAGAAACTTAAAGAGTCAGCAGATCTTTCTGGATGCTCAGAATTTATAGAAAATCTTCCAGAAGGATTTGAATCTGAAATAGGTGATGATGGAGTTCTTTTATCTGGCGGTCAAAGACAAAGACTTGCTATTGCTAGAGCATTTTATAAGGACTCTCCAATAATTATTCTTGATGAAGCAACATCTGCTTTAGACACTGAATCTGAACTCATTGTTCAAGAGGCGCTTGAAAAACTAACTTCAAATAGAACAACTATTGTTATAGCTCACAGACTTTCAACTATTGAAAATGCAGATAAGATATTAGTTTTAGATAAGGGTCATATAGTTGAATCAGGAACTCATGACGACTTAATTGCAAATAAATCAGTTTACCACTCGCTTTATAAAAATAAATTCGAAGACTCGCCCAAAGACAAGGCGAAACAGTCACAAGAATTGCAGTTATATATGCCTGAATATGATGACAATGAATCAACCAGCTTTGTGGTTGATAGCTGGTATAAAAAAAGCTTATGGTTATATCTGCTATATCCGTTTTCATTATTATTTTCTTTTTTTACTTCGAGAAGAAGAAAAAAATATCTTGAAAACAAAGTTGAATCTTATAAGTCTAAAGTTCCAATAATAGTTGTTGGTAACTTAACTATCGGAGGAACAGGTAAGACCCCATTGGTAAAATATATCGCTTCAGAATTATTAAAGAAAGGTTATAAGCCAGGTATTGTAAGTAGAGGATATGGAGGCAAATTTAAAGGTACATTACAAGTTACCAAAGATACATTAGTTAAAGAAACTGGTGATGAAGCTCAGATTCTAGCAAAATTAGGATTACCTTTTTATATTGATAAAAATAGAGTAAGAGCTATAAAAAATTTAACCAAACATCATGACTGTGATGTAATAATCTCTGATGATGGACTTCAGCATTATCAAATGGGAAGAGATATTGAAATTGCGGTAATTGATGGAAAAAGAAGATTTGGTAATAGTTTAACATTTCCTGCAGGACCGCTTAGAGAGTCTAAAAAAAGATTAGATAGCGTAGATTTTATTGTAAATAATAGTGGGCCAACTGAAGAAGGTGAATTTTTAATGAATGTTAGTCCATCAAAGTTTGTTCATCTAAAATCAGGTAAATCTTACTCAATTAAAGACTGGCCCATGCATAAACAAGTTCATGCAGTAGCAGGCTTGGGTAATCCGGGTAGATTTTTTGATTTATTAGATAAACTAGGCTTTGACATAATTAGACATCCATTTCCTGATCACTATAACTTTTCCTCAAGTGATATTTACTATCTTGATCACTTGCCTATTGTGATGACAGAAAAAGACGCTGCAAAATGTAAAAATTTTGACAATAATAAAATTTGGTATCTAACCATTGACGCTGATGTAAGTAATAAATTTATTGAAAACTTAGATAAAAAGCTTAAAACGATTTCTCAAAATGAATAAAGGTGATTTATTTATCATAATACCATCACGTATTGGATCAACTAGACTTAAGAACAAACCACTTGTTGATTTAAAAGGAAAAACCCTTATTCAAAGAGTCGTGGCTAATGCATTAAAAATAACAGAAAATGTTTACGTAGCTACAGATTCAGTTTTAATAGAAGAAAGTCTAAAAGAGTTAACTAATAATGTTGTTATCACCTCATCTGAACATATTTCAGGGACGGATAGAGTATATGAAGCTGCAAAAAAACTAAATTTAAATGAAAATACTTTTATACTTAATTTACAAGGGGATGAACCTTTCATACCTGAAGAATTAATAAAAAAGACTATTGAAGATTATTTAAATAATTCATGTGATGTTATTACAGTCTCAAATAACATTTATTCCGATCTAGATATTAGTAATCCAAATTGTGTGCTTGTTGAAACTGATAAAAATTATGCAATATCTTTTATGAGAACTGGAAATATTAAGAATCCAAAAAGGCATATCGGTATTTATGGTTATAGTTTTAAAGTTCTATCAAAGTTAGTCAAACTTGAACCAACAGAAAATGAGTTAAAATTTAAGTTAGAACAATTAAGATTTTTAGAAAATAATTTTTCTATATATGTTTCTCACTATGATGGAAATATACCTCATGGGATCGACACCGAAGATGATTTAATAGCTGCTAATGATTATTTAATTGATTGATGAAAATTTTATCGGATCATAATATTCAAAATAGTTTAAAAATTAATTCAAAGTGTAGATTTTTTATTGAAATAAATGATATTTCAGAATTTGTAGATCTTTATACATTTATCAAAGATCAAAATTTACCTGTATTAATTTTGGGAGAAGGTACAAATATCGTATCTAAGGATTATTTTGATGGCATTGTTGTAAAGCCTAAATTTGATAATATTAATTACGACAAGAATAAATCTATAGTTTCAGTTGGATCATCAGTGAATTGGCATTCTTTAGTTAAAGAGATGTTAATTAGAAACATATATGGCTTTGAGAATTTATCTTTGATACCTGGAAGTGTTGGAGCTTGCCCAATTCAAAATATTGGAGCTTATGGACAAGAGGTCTCCAGCCTAATTTCCAAGGTAGAATGTTTTGACTATAAAAAAAATAAATTTTTAACATTATTTAATTCTGATTGTGATTTTTCATATAGAAATTCATCTCTTAAAAATAAACCCTATATTATTTATAATATTGACTTTATTACAGATGGACCTAAATCATTAAATCTCGAATATAAGTCAATTCAAAATTATGTACGTGATAATAATATTGACTCTTCATTGATATCTTTGAAGCAAGCTTCTGAAATTATAGTTAATATAAGAAATTCTATTTTGCCCGATCCAAATCAAGTTCCTAATGCCGGTAGTTTTTTTAAAAATCCAACACTTAAGGAAAAAGATATAAATACTTCTCAGTTTAATTTGGAAGAGTTAATTATTTGGCCTCTTGATTCTGATATGGTTAAAGTAGGCGCTGCAAGACTAATACAACTTGTTAAAAATGATTTAAAGGACTATGAAAATGTATCTACTTATTCTAATCATGCATTAGTATTAATTTCAAATGGCAAAGCCTCACAATTAGAGATTTTGAATTTTGCTAATAATATTAAAGAAGTTGTTAATCAAACTTTTAATATCAAATTAGATATAGAACCAACTGTAATAAATTAATTATGTTTTTATGGTCTGCAGTTGCACATTTGATAGCATTAACTAGCCCAGGACCTGATACTGCAATTGTTATAAGGCAAGTATCATTATACGGACGCACAGAGGGCTTCAAGACGTCTGTCGGAATTGGCATAGGCATTTATTTGCATAGTTTATTAGCCATAAATGGGATTTCATTAATAATTGTTTCAAATGATTTTTATAAATTTATTATTAGTATTGTTGGAGGTATTTATATCTTATATTTAGGAGTAAATATGTTGATTTCTAAACCTCAAAATAAACAGGATGAAAAAATTAAAATCGTACCAAAAAATAGTGTGATAGTAGGTTTAATAACTAATGTATTTAACGTAAAAGCTTTTTTATTTTTTGTATCCCTGTTTACAATATTAATTGAAAATTTAAATGATATTTATTTTTATCTATTTCCAATTTATTTTGCTATTACTTCTAGCTTATGGTTTATTTTTTTGAGTTACATTCTTACAGCATCACAAAACAAAACATTTAACGCTTATTCTAATAAGTATTTGTCATCAATAATGTCATCGATATTATGTTTTATTGCTATATTTATTATATTAAGATCTTTCTATGAGTATTTCTAAGATTACAAAAGATCTCAAAGATCAAAATGTAGATTTTCCACCGGTTCATCTGTGGAATCCTGAATTATGTGAAGGACAAGAATTTTATATTGATAGAGGAGGAAATTGGTTTTATAACGATTCACCAATTAAAAACTATAAACTAATAAAATTATTCTCTACTGTTCTTAGAAAGGATAATGATGACTATTTTTTAGTCACCCCGGTGGAAAAAGTTCCAGTGAGAGTTAAGTTAGCTCCGTATAAGATTATTGATTATTTTTGCTATGATAATGAAATACGTTTATCAACTAATTTTGATTACGATTTTATACTGAATAAAACTAATACAACTAAATTAATAAAAGATAAAGATGCTTTAATACCAATAGTTCACGTTAGAAATAATATTGATGGATTTTTTGATAGGAACATATATTACAATTTAATTAATTTTGCCTTAGAAAAAAAATTTATTGATCAAGATTCATTATATTTACCAAGCCTCAATACAAAACATATAATAGGAAAAATTGCATAAAAAGATTAATTTACCAGAAAAAACATGTCCTGTTTGTAACAAACCATTTTTATGGAGAAAAAAATGGAAAAAAGATTGGGATAATGTAATTTATTGCAGCGAAAAATGTAGACGTACTAAGAGTTTAAAGTCTGATTAATCCATTCATCAATGTAAAATTCTAGTAAATCTAATGGTAGGGATCCTCTTTTAAGAACTTCATCATGAAATTCTTTTATATCATATTTATCACCGAGTTCTGTTTCAGCTTTATTTCTAAGTTCTAAGATTTTTAGCTGACCAATTTTATATGCAAGAGCTTGTCCTGGCCAAGCTATATATCTATCAACTTCATTTTCAATATCTAAAATTGATTTTGCAGAATTTTCTATAAATAGGTTTATAGCATCATCTCTTGTCCAATTTTTATAATGCATGCCTGTATCCACAACTAGTCTTATAGCCCTCCACATGTCATATGTAAGCTGGCCAAATTTATCATATGGGTCATCATATAAGTTAATATATTCACCTAACTCCTCGCTGTATAATCCCCAACCCTCAACAAATGCTGTTATTCCTTGATATTTTCTAAAGGTTGGTACATTTTCTAGTTCTTGAGCTAATGATATTTGAAAGTGATGACCTGGAACTGCCTCATGAACAGTTAAAACTGGAATTTCATACTTAGGCCTTGAATCAGGCTTATATAAATTTGCATAAAAATATCCTGGTCGGCCAGGGCTTGGACTATTGTAATAAGCTGTGGTTGTAAAAGGTGCAGATTCCGATGGAATTGGTATTACTCCATATGGAGCTCTTGGAAAAACATTAAATAATTTAGGCAAAAGAGGATCAATTGTTTTTGACATGATTAAGTATGCATCAAAAAGATCATCTGGATTATCATAATAAAATCGAGGACTAGTTCTTAAATAATTTAAGAATGAATCAAAATCACCATCCCAATTTACTGATTTGATAATTTGTTCCATTTCAGCACGAATTCTTTTTATTTCTTTTAGACCAATGTTATGAATTTCATCAGGTGTGAGATTCGTAGTAGTGTAATGTTTAGCTAAATGTTCGTAGTATTTTTTTCCATCAGGAATGTCTTTAATTCCAATAGTATTTCTAGAATTAACTAAATAATCTTTTTTTAAAAACTCGTTAAGTTCTGTATAAGCTGGATTAATTTTATTAATAATAACTTCTTTTGCGCTGTTTATAAGATCATTTTTTTCATTCTGCGATAGAAGATTTTCATCAGCCTCAATGAAAACTTTCAAGTAAGGATTAGAATCAATATTAGAATTAATTATTGCATCAATTTGAGAAATAACTCCTTGAGTCACTAATTTTGGTTGAGTATATCCATTCTGTAATCCAAGTTTATTAATTTCTAGAAAAGTTAATATATTTTTAGAGAACTGATTTAATCTGCTTAGCCAATCGTAATAGTCTTGTTTAGATTGATATACTAGTCTGTTACCAGTTTCATAAAAACTTTGAATTCCGCCTCGTTGATTAAGCCTAAGATAATATGTTGGGAATTGACTTAGATTTAAATCACTTTCTATATCAAATTTTTTGAGACTGTAATTAAGCTTATTATCTTCATTTAATTTGTCAAAATTAATGGAGTTAAGTTTTCTTAAAGATTCTAAATTTGCAATCCTATCTTTATTAAACTGTTCGATGGTGTTCGGATTAATTTTGTTATTAAATCTTTTGTCGCCAGTATAAGTAGCAAAAAGCGGATTGTTAACTAATGTTTTTTCCCAATCTGAATCTAAATATTCTAAAAATTTTTGATTTTCATCAATCTCTAAAGTCAATTCTTTTTCAATTGCATTATTTGTAATCTCTACAGTAGTACATGAATACATAAAAATTGTAGAAAAGATTATAAGATAAGAATATTTATTCATTACATATTAGGATAGTTTGGGCCTCCAGGACCTTCAGGACTTACCCAATTAATATTTTGAGAGGGATCTTTGATATCACATGTCTTGCAGTGAACACAATTTTGACCGTTAATTACAAATTTTTGTTCATTATTTTTTTCAACAACTTCATAGACACCTGCAGGGCAATATCTTTGAGCCGGTTCATCATACATTGGTAAATTGATAGCTATTGGTATTGTTTGATCCTTTAATTGTAAATGACAAGGTTGATCCTCTTCATGGTTTGTATTGGATAAATATACAGATGAAAGTTTATCAAAAGAATAGATACCATCAGGTTTAGGATAATTAATCTTTGGCATATCATGAGCTTTTTTTAAACAAGCATAGTCAGGAGTAGGGTGATTAAGTGTAAATGGTAACTTACCTCTAAATATGAATTGATCTATAGCATTAAAAGCAGCACCAATTAAAGCACCAAATTTATGAAAAAAAGGACCAAAATTTCTAGATTTATAAAGTTCATCATAAATCCAAGAGTCTTTTATTCTTGAGTCATAAGATTTATTTGAAATATTTTGAAGTGATTCATATATGTGCATTCCAGCAAGCTCACCTGATTTCATAGCAGTATGTGAACCCTTGATTTTTGAAAAAACAAGAGTACCTGCATTACAACCGATCAATAGACCACCTGGAAATTCCATTTTTGGAAGCGACTGTAAACCCCCTTTAATAAGAGCACGAGCACCATAGGTCAATCTTTCGCCACCTTTTAGATATTTTTTGATTGATTTATGTGTTTTCCATTTTTGAAATTCATCAAAAGGACTTAAATGAGGATTTTTATAATCAAGTGGAATTACATAACCAAGATATACTTCATTATTTTCACCATGATAAAGATAAGATCCTGATGGAGTATCAAATGCTGTTGGCCAACCATTGGTGTGTATGACAAGTCCCTCTTCATGAAGTTCTGGTTTTATTTTCCAAACCTCTTTAAATCCAATGCCGTAATGCTGTGGATCTTTGTCCTCAGCAAGATTAAATTTTTGAATTACCTGTTTACCTAAATGTCCTCTACAACCTTCACCTAAAATTGTATATTTTGCTCTTATCTCAATACCAGGTTCATGTCCTGGTTTTAATTCGCCTGACTCAGAAATACCCATATCTCCAGTTTGTACACCAACAACTTTTTCATCTTCAATTAAAATTTTACTTGCGGGAAAACCAGGAAATATTTCTACCCCGATATTTTCTGCGTACTCACCAAGCCATCTACAGAGATTACCTAAACTTATTACATAATTACCATGATTATTCATTGGCGGCATTACAAAGGAAGGAACTGGAAGGCCAATATTTTCAAGTAAAAAAAGTAACTTATCTTTTTTCACTGGAGTATTTAAAGGTGCGCCAAGTTCTTTCCAGTTTGGGATTAATTCATCTAATGCGTTTGGCTGAAAGACATTGCCAGATAGTATATGAGCTCCGATTTCAGAACCTTTTTCTAAAAGGCAAATAGAGAAGTTCGTATTGTTTTCTTTATTGAGTTGCGCAAATTTAATGGCCGTAGCTAACCCAGATGGACCACCACCAACAACTACGACGTCATATTCCATTACTTCTCTGTGCATAAG
>CETK01022064.1_pt1 | contig 18291 bp, 11 predicted proteins | sample 361431 | NCBI WGS metagenome assembly CETK01 (sample SAMEA2622452, study PRJEB7988) | marine metagenome | biome: marine biome (ENVO:00000447); feature: surface water layer (ENVO:00002042); material: "saline water (ENVO:00002010), including plankton (ENVO:xxxxxxxx)" | depth 5 m | reverse complement strand
GAGTAATGTAACCATCACTCAAGGGGCACGCAAACGATCCAGTGGGTTTCCCCTCCTATGGATCCCCGCGCCCATTGGCACAGGGAGGGCGACATCACTCTGAATCTCGGAGGCCCATGCGTCCTTACACTCGCATTCTATGCCAGTGAATTCCCTCAGGTCTCCAGAAACTGAATATCTCTCAATTGCGGCTACGACCTCAGAATCACATGAACCGCAATTGTGGGAGCCCCTAGTCTTGCCTCCGGCAGTTGGATGTACTATTGTCCTGCAATCTGTGTCGGACACAGCCTCATGCGTCCTGACAATCATTTCTACCAACGACCATAGCCATGGAGGGCGGTACTCTCTGTTTCTAAACAGTCTATCTACAACTGTCCCCCTCTGGATATTCATCGGGTTTATCGAAACCTCATCAGATAGCTTGGATACTTCTACTACCCATCTTGATGTGTGTTCCAAGGCATCTCCCTCAGACATATATGGTGGCTTGAAGAGGAGATATGTCTTGACCCTCAGGGAGTTGTCTCTCAACAATTCGACAGCTTTGTGCCACTGCCTGATCGAGAACCCCTTGTTTGCATGAAATCTCAAAACTGTGTTGTCATACGCCTCAAGACCTATTGCCACAGTGCAACCAGGGTGCCTCTCGGCGACCCATGCCAACTTCTCTGCTGTGCACATCTGGGCCTGAGCCTCGACAACTAAATGCAACCCCATGTCATGGGTTTCCTTCAGGACATGCTCTTGCCATTCCGGGGGGTTTTCTCTATCTTCGAAAAATGTTCCGGATGTATAGACCTTGACCATCTTGCATCCTTTGAAATCATCAGTTCTTCTTTTTGCCTCTTCCCATTGAGAGAACATGTCCTCGGCCGTAACGTCATCTCTGACGTCATTGAAGTAACCACAGAACGTACATCCTGACTTCCACCACCACGCACATCCCTTGGTTCTGAGGATAACTGTGGCAGCTGTACAGGGGGATCCGTCTGGAAGATTCTCAGGGGTCTTGTACACAGTGACCGGTTTGGAAGCGTCCCATGACTCGCGGGAGGCAACTGACTCGGGAGTGTTCTCTGGGGCCTTGATAAGATTGTGAATTTTCATTGGTTTCTCGCCGTCACCCATCAATCCGCCAGACTGAGGCATGATATTCCCTCAGGGGCCGTACTATTGAACATTGACTGAGGTTAGTGAGTCAGGGGACACCAGATTACGTAGACGACACTAAAGACCAAGTATATTCTCAGGGGGTCATGGCGGGGGGCTTTGGGGGACTTCTAGCCAATTCTGAAACTGTTGACAGGCTTCTGGATGAGATGGATGAGGCAGATAAGAAATCGTTGCAAGGCTGGTATTGGTTTGACTGGGCCAACCAAGCATTCGCACTTACTGTGATTACTGTGGTGGTTCCGACATTACTGTCCAATATGTTCAATCTAGCAAACGGGGGGAGTGCGGATTATGGTGGGATGACTTTCACAGGCGACAGTTTCTATGCAGTCGTCCTCGGAATATCGAGTGTCTTTGTAGCGATAGTTAGTCCTGTTCTAGGTGCCATCGCCGATAGAATGCCCATCAAGAAGAAGATTCTGAAGGTTTACACTGTAGTTGGGATTTTATTCACGGGACTGATGGGATTAGCCCCCTACATGGATGAGGATTCTTCCTACAAGTTTCTCGCCATATGCCTTATCATGGGTAACATTGGATTTGCAGGAGGGCATGCGATTTACTCTGCTTTCTTGCCATATCTTGGAGAAAAGAGGCTGATGGACCATATTTCAAGCTGGGGCTACGCTTATGGATTCCTAGGAGGTTGCATACTACTAACGTTCCATCTGGCTGTAGGGCTGAGGTTTGGATTTGAGAATCCCGATGTCCAGTGTTTTGTTTTCGTAACTAGCGCTCTGTGGTGGTTGGGGTTCTCCATCCCAATGTTCCTAAACACTCCAGAACCAGAGATACCCAATCCCACAGAATACTCCACCACACTTGAGGCCGTTGTAGACGGATTAAGAGAGATAAAGAACACTTTCATGGAGATTCGCAGATACAAGGTCTTGTCACTGTTCATGTGTGGGTACTTGCTTTTTTACGATGGAGTCAATGCAATAGGGGGTTTGGCCGCGGCTTATGCAGATTCTGTACTGAGGATTGATTTTACGATGAATTTTGTTCTTCTTCTCTCTGCAAATATAGTGGCCATCCCGATGACTATTATTGGGGGCAGGTTGGCTGGTAAATACGGAAATAAGAATATCCTAGGAGGATCACTGGTCATATTCTGTGTGATTTCGGTTCTCGGGGTTGGGTTCGCCCCTCTCGAGCTTAACACTGACCATGAGAGGTATGATTTCCAATACGACTGGGATGATGATGAAGGAGCTTACGAATTGTCTACCCTGTACGACAGGGGCGTTGACGGCTGGGTGAGTGAATCGGGAGAAGGGGATGAAGATTTCAGGAGGGCTTTCCTCTCTTTCCTGAAAAATGGAGATAGTGAGATCGGCTTGTTGAATCTGGAGGACGCCTCATTACTTTCATCCAATATGATGAACGAGACTAGTCACAGATTCTCATTCTCTTTTAGAGGCGGGGTTCTAGACGGTAGTGTATCGGTGGGTGATGAGCATCCAACGATCATTGAAGGTGGCCCAATAGACTGGTGGCCGAATTTCCTGAGAGATAATATCTGGGAGCCTGCAGGGCTTGGAATTAATCTTCAATGGATAATTCTAGGTATGTCCTTTGGAATGGTGATGGGAGTGGCTGGGTCTTTGTCGAGGAGTCTTTTCAGCGTTCTTATACCAACATCAAAGACGACTGAGTTCTTTGGATTCTTCGCTTTCATAGGCAAGGCAGTATCTGTACTGGGCCCCATTGTTTATGCCATTGTGGCTGCTTCAATGGACAGTAGAATGGGTCTTCTGAGTGTTGTAGTGCCAATTTTGATGGGGATGTGTTTCTTCTTTGTCGTTGATGTGGAAGAGGGCATCAGAGTTGCCAATGAGGTAGATGAGGAGTCCATGGGGGCCATGGTCGAATGAGGCACTTCACGATCATTCAAAACGTACTTACCGCGATAGTAATACCTTTTTTGGCCATTATAGTTGGATTATCATCAATACCCGCTGTTTATCTCTTTTTCAAGATCATCAGCATTGGTAGGGTAGATGCCTCCTCGTTCACCGAGATTGACAAAGTGTCTTTGTCGGATTTTTTGTTTGTCGGTACAAGCTTGGGGGTTGCAATAATGGCATGGGGGGTGGTTTTGGTAATTTTCTCGGGGGCATTGGGGGGACTTTTTCGTCCGAGACTGGAGCCCGGAAGGTACCCATTGCAATCCTTCGTAACGATACAGTGGGCTTGGTCAATGATATTTCACAGAATCGCACTCTTCTTCCTGCCTTACCTTGTTCCCTCATTCATCGGTAACACCTATTATCGACTCTCGGGAGCTAAATTAGGCAAGGGGGTGCAGATCAATTCAGCTCATGTCAATGATGCAGGGTCTGTGACTCTTGGAGATGGTGTGGTACTCGGCGGTGACGCCACCATCAACGCACATCTTACTGAAAAGGGCGAGCTTGTCATGGCTCCGGTCAAGGTTGGTGACCATGCCCTTCTGGGGATGGGATCCGTCGTGCAACCAGGTTGTACTATTGGAGATGGGGCGATAGTTGCTTCTAAGGCCGTGGTTCCCAAGTGGACTGAGATACCCGCAGGAGAAGTTTGGGCAGGAATTCCCGCTAAGTGCATACGAAGGGCTGACGGAACTAGGCCCAAATGAGTAAATCAGCTCCCGCTCACGGAATCTTCCAGATTTTCTGAAGGTTCTGGTTCATCTGTTGCCGTCTCAGCGGCAGCCTCTTTCACTGCCTCCAGGGTCTCATCCATCCTCTCCCTGAATGTGTTCTGCTTCTCTTGGAACTCTTTGAAATATTCCATCGCCCTGTCAATCATTTCAAATCTGGTTTCGGTGACCTTCTTAATGTCCTCAAATATCTTCATGTGCTCGACATACCAGTCATCCCTGGCCTTCAACTCAGCGGTAGCAGTCTGAAGTGCTTCATCAAGCTCCTCAGCAACATCGAAGACCCTTCCGAGCCGTGCCTGTTCTCTCGTGTACATCTCTTCCATTTTTTCAAGCTCTGGCTCTAGGTGCTTGACCCTAGTTCCGGCCTTGGCAGATTCTATCTCGAGGTTTCTAATCCTGCTATCCTTCTCATTGAGGAGCTCCTCGAGTCCTTCCTTCTCGATTTCCTTGTCTATAGCTTCCTTCTCAAGAACTTCGATATGTGCTTTCGAGTCGTCGAACTCGGATTGTAATGCCTGATAGGCGACGTAAAGCTTGTCTAAACGTTCCTTCTCCATGGCTAGTTGTTCAGCCAAATCATCCTGTTCGACAGGCATTGTCTCCTCCTCGCTCATGGTTATCCCAAACAGTCTGACTACAGCTTCCCCTTTAACCCCGGCGGAGAGGGGATAGCCAAACATGTGATTAGCCGTATTCATCTTGAAACAGCGGCGACAGTAATTGCCAATACTGCTGTGAGTCTCTTCGCCGAGGGGATGTGGAGCTTCTCGTCTGGCCCATGGGCATTGTTGCCGGGACCTGAAGCGCCCGTGCACAGAAACTTTGCTTCGGGATATCTACTTTGCATCATAGCCATGAATGGTATAGTGCCTCCAATCCAAGTCGCGAGGGGAGGTTTTTGGGTGAAATGGATAGCGGCTTCAGAAATCGCTTTCTTGACTTCACCATCCAAGGGAGGAGAGTGGAACCCGTTGGCAGAGGAGTCGAGAACGAAGGAGACCTCTGCGCCATAAGGGGGGTCTGACTCGAGCAGTTGCTTCAGAATTGGCTCCAAAGAGTCGGACTTGACTCCGGGAGGAATCCTAAAACTCAGCTTAAGATCAGTGTTAGTCCTAAGTACGTTCCCTGCGACTTGGACAGATGGGAGTCCGTCGGCCCCGATTACACACATTGATGGTTGCCAATTCATCCCTAAAATCATGTCAGCGGTCGTAGGTGCGACAGGAATTAGAGACTCTACAGTGGGGAGTTGTTCCCATAATGAATCCCCAACAATTGATGCCAGCGATTCGGCTTTTTCCCTCAAATCCTGAGTTAAATCGACATGCATCTCGGGAATGAGGATCTCTCCTGTGTCTGAATTTTCGACTCTGTCCAGAATTTTCCTAACAATTCTGAATGATGAGGGTATGGAACCACCTGACGTACCCGAGTGGATACCTTCGTCGGAAACCTTGACGGAGAGGGTTCCTGAGACGAGCCCTCTCAATGCCTCTGTAATCCAGATATGCTCATAATCCGGTCCACCACTATCCATTACCACGATCATGTCAGGTTCGCCGAGATTGTCATTCAGGCTTTCCAGGTATGGAGGAAGGTCGAATGAGCCTGATTCTTCGCAAGTTTCGATTAGGAACGAGCACTTTGGATGTGGAACTCCAGATTCTTGAAGTAGCTTGAGGGATGCAAGACACAGATATCCACCATATCCGTCATCGATACTCCCCCTTCCATACAGCCAATCCCCTCTTCTTACCGCATCTAGTGGACCAAGCCCGTCTGACCACAATTCGGGCTTAGAGGGTTGCTTGTCTAGGTGTGAGTAGAAGATGATCTCGCCCTTTCCAGATCCCTCAACGGAAATCAGTAGTACTGGTGACCTTCCCTCTATCCTATGCACCGAGTAGCTTAGCCCCCTTATGCCCTGATTGTCGACCCATCTGCAAAATAACTCGATCACATCCTCTAGCTCACCGACCTCTTCCCAATCTGGTTCGAATAGAGGGGATAGCGCCTTAACGCCGATGAACTCACTTAGACTGGGGAGTATTGAGCCCTCCCAAATTTCATCGCTCATCTCCAAAAGTCGGTCCATGTCGTGCGCCATGCACTGTTGTCTGAGGCATCACAAATGGATTCTTCTGTTGAGTGGCCATCTGAAAGTCAAGAGCAGGTCGAGCAAGTGCATTTGTATTTGGATATTGGAGCATTGGAGTTCAGAGCCATTTCTATCGCAGTACGCATTGTGGTCTCGATCCTATCGAGACACTCTGAGAATAGCTCATCTGGATATTCTACAATTCTCCCAGTAACTCCAATCAGTATTGCTGGCCTGAGGACCTCCCTGTGGGGAAGACCCCTTCTCTTTCTCTCGTCCTCGGTTGATTTCAGTGCCAAGTAATACAATGTCAGCTGCATGCTGTGATGTTCCAGGATACCTCTCTCGAATTCGGAAGAAGGCTGCAGACCGATTTCTCCGGTTGATGAAATTAGTCCGCTTTGGTTCTCACTCTGCAGACCGATTGCTTCCTCAGTTTTCAGGTCGACTGGCCTGATGAAGTGGCTATCATCGGACTTCGTACACAGGACTAGATCTATCACCCCATCCATTTCAAGTGAGGCTTCATCCATTGAGGAAAGTGGTTCTGAGCCATCAGGGGTCCATCTCCCCCTGACAATTCCGTCCAACCCAATGGCTCTGGAGAGGTGGAAGGGCATCTCAGTCCTAAGCCCCTCAACTACATGGCCCCCTACCATGGAGCCCTCACACATCTTACCTAGAGGTCCTCTCCTAATTCTTCCCAGAACGGATTTAGATATCTCGGAATATTCTTTTTGATTAGCTTCAGGAGGCAATATTTCGTCGAAAACCTGGTACATCAAATCATCATCCAGCAATAGATCAGGACTCTTAGTGGTCCATGAAATGGGGAGATTCGGTTTTGATCCCTGTGGAGGGCCTGGATTCATCAAGCCTATTTCGAAAATCCTATGAATTACCTTCCCAAGAACCATGGGATCAACCTCGTTTGAAGGGTGTTCAATCTCTTTGGATTCGGAGTGGTAGTGTGAAGACATTCCTCTGCCCCCACCTATGGTTTGCATCCAATACCTTCGTGGACACTGGTCGAGCAAGGTCAGATTGTGAGGGGCTATTCTGACTCTATTCCTGTGATCAAACCTAGGGGATTCCCTAGAATTCTTAGCAGACATTGCTATCTCTCTTGATGCTTGATCGCTCCTCTCAATTCTCTGGAGAGGGGTCAAAATCGAATTGGATGATGCACTAGTCTCCTCTAGGCAATCGGGGTGGTGGAAAATAGGCATTCCCCCCAGATTGTCTGAGCCGAGGAACCCTGAGATAATCGCCTTCCCAGGGTCTATTTTTCTGGTTCCCGTTCTTGTTACGGTCGGCCTCAAATTAGATTCTGAGTCTTCATCCGTCACCCAGTGTGAGTTTTTTTCAGACCTACTCCATGATCCCTGTCTCATAGACTCTAACCACATCTCCCCAAGCTGAGGAACAGGATTACTGTAGGACCAATTGAACACTAGCCCGGTGCCCTCCTCCCATCTGGTTTGCTTAGGTGATCCGCAAACGATTAGCTTGCTTTCAGCTCTCGTTGCAGCCACATACAATAACCTCCTGGCCTCAGCGTTTCTCCTAGCGAGATGGATCTTCTTCACGTGATTCCAAAGAGGAGAGACCGGATTTCCAATTGGCCATGGTTTGGGATGACCGGCAAAAAGGTCTGGTGTGACAATAAGCCTCTCTGACGACTCGATCCTAATGTTGGTTTGTCTTCCTGAGAAGATATCGGCGAGAATAACCACTTTTGATTCTAGGCCCTTGGATCCATGTATCGTCATGATTCTAACAGCATCGGCATCGGGAGTATTAATTGCCTCCGTGCTATTTTTGTCTCCTTCCTTAAGTCTCCTCAGACTATCAGCTATAACCTTGGAGTCGCCCCCAAGGTCACTTGCAAGTGTTCTTACCAAATCTATGAATTTTTCAGAGTCCTGTCGCGAAGAACGGTCAGGATAGGCGACCAACAAATCTGATCTGTCAAGGGTCTCCTCCAATGCCTCTACGAAAAGTCCCCTTGATGACAGGTACTTCCATCTTGTGATCATCTCCCTCTGCCTTTTATCGGATGAAAAACTTTGCAATCTAACAAGCATGTCTTCCCCTTTGGCAGAGGCTCCCACGAGGCTCTGAAGCCCACGATCATCGAGTCCCACCAGCGGGGATCTTGCCAACCACGCCACGTGATGAGTGGATTTCGGCCTGGCCATCGCCTGGAAAAGACCATGCAAGGCATGAACAGTTGGGCGCTCCAGCAGGCTACCCTCTCTGTCTGCTTGAGCTGGAATACCTACGTTTGAGAGCTCTCTAATTATACTGTCCCTGAGCTTGCTTCTGCTAGGAAGAAGTATCATTATTTCACTTGGATTTACCGGGTCTTCTGGTGCAATTTCCATCCATTTTCCAGTTGATGAAAGGACTCTCGATGGACCTCCTACAATCATATTTCTAACCCTCATGGCGATCATCAAAGCCTGTCTCTCGATTGAATCTGGCTTTCCAAAACCGAATGGATCGATGGGGGTAGTGAGGTCCTCGGGTGGGTCAGAGTCGCCGCCTGTTAGAACTGGACATATCCACTCTATTGATCCGGAGGAACCGGATTTATCTTTGCAGGGCCTCAGAGGCTGGGCCTCCGCATAGAAATCCCCGTTAGGAAAGTCTCTGTGCCTAAGAGAGAATATATCCTCCCACCAATGATTCATCGCCTCGAGAAGTCCTCCTTCTGTTCGATAGTTTACATTCAGCCTGATTAATCCGTTTCTTCTACGAATGACTTCATCTTCGGGAGGGATATGGCCATTGTCCGGTAAATCGAATGGGACCCATGGAGTGGCATCCATGCCCGCTCTTTCTGCTAGCTTAGAGGCTTCATTAATTCCGGTAGCATGAGCGTTTCTCGGGTCCCTGCTACTATCCCTCTTCCTTAGTGGCGGCTTTGTGAGTAATTGTGGAATGCTAGAAAATTCATGTTGATTTATGGACATAAGCTTTCTAGCATACTTCAGGAATCCTACGACTTCAGCCTGTCTGAACGCATAGATGCTTTGCTTGACATCTCCCACATAGCATATGGTAGGTTGCCATGGTGTATCTGGAGGTGGAATCTCTCCTTGGGTGATCTCCCTCTGGCCCCATAGTCTTGAGAGTAGCCTCCATTGTAGGGGCGAGTTGTCTTGAGCTTCGTCTATGATGAAGGCCATGTATCTTCTTCGAATATTTCTGAGGAGATCTAACCTCCTTTCTAGGTCCTGCCTTATCACACCAAGATTTGCCGCTGACTCTCCGGCCAGAACTGGATTTTTCTCGAGAATTGAGATCTCATCAAAGGCTCTGTCGATGTGATCGTCCCTCCACGGCTCTTCCCCAATTGAGTCCAGTTCTCTGATTACCGATTGCGGGTAGAATTGTCTGCAAACCTCAGGGCAGTTTGACAGAAGCAAGTCCCCAACAAGCGCTTGTATGTCATCGAAATCATGAACCTCCGCTCTCTCCTTCAAGCTCTTCAGAATTCCCTTGAATCCCAAGTGAACTAACCTCAGATCCTCAAGGTTTCTAGCTTCCGAGTCCAGTGGAAAGTAGTATTGATCAGACTTCTCGCCGGACGGAAGTCTGTCTGGGATAGTTCCAATGAGTGGTTTTAGTGGCTTTTCCCTGAGTTGCGGTGAGTTACGGGTTGGCTTGGGGTCAACAAGCATGGTAATCTGGGCGAAGTGTAGTGCAAGCTTTCCTTCGACGGATTTCCATATGTCTCGGATTAGTCCGATCTGAGTGAGCAGGGAGTTTTTTGTTAGTTCTTTGAGTTGTTTATCTTTAATTGCGCTCCAAGACTCAACTCCCCTATGCCAGAAGGGGTCATCTGGGAGGTTTTCCCGAGGGAATATCGTTGGAGATTCCCCTTGAACAGATGCGTGACTGGACGTGCAATCCAAGTGATGTGCCAGCCATATTAGTCTGTCTTGATGGGTAGTCGCGGTATCATTGCACAAGGATATCAAGCAGGCCATCCTAGAGTCATCTCGGATCCCGCCACCCACCATTTCTGGTGATCCGAGTATGGCATCACAATATCTCGTACTGATTTCCTTCAAACTAGTGTAAATAGACTCGATTTGATGTTTGTCGGCAGAGGAAAAAATCCTTTCTCTGAGTAGAGTCGGGTCCACCGAACCAGAGTCACCCGTTATCGCACTCAGTCCTTCTTCGATGAAAACAGATTTCTTGACAAGGCCACTCATAAGCCTCGCTGCCGTCTTCCTACCAGAGTATCTCCTTGCAATCCTCTCCCTCGCTTCAAGAACATCAAGAGCGATGTCCGAGGGAATACCAGCGTCAACCGCATCCCCGATTGCTGAAATTGAGCTTGGTAGCCTCCAAAGCACATCTAACGAGTCCTCGATTAGAAGAATCCTACTGGCATCCGAGATGTTCTCTCTGCTCAAAGCGTCCCCCAAAAGGCCCCTGAATGGAGAGACCAATTGATTGAAGAAAGAGTCTATGGTACCTATCGGTGCGTCTTCTAGGAGAGTCAGAAGCTGCTCAGATAAGCTAGGTGTTACTCTTGGATCAGTCCTCACAGAGCTACTTGAGGAGCCGATTTCGAGCTTCGAAATTTCCTCTCTTAATCTATGCCTCATCTCGTCTGCAGCTTTGTTGGTGAATGTCAAAAGTACGACCTCACCGGGCAGTAAGCCTGGATGGTCCCTCGGATCAACTGTTTCCGAAGAGGGAGAAAGAAGTGTCCCTGCAGATATTGGGAGGGGCCTCTCTGGCGTTGGTAGGATTCTAGTTGCTCTTTGATCGCCGGTCAAATAGTGTTCAATTACTCTGTCCACGATGGTCTTGGTTTTGCCTGTTCCTGCCCCTGCGTCTATAACGATATGTGAATCCAAATTGAGAGCTAGCCTCTGGGCTGTGTTGGGGATCATCAGTAGTCATCCTCCACTTTTACATCGCAGACACTGCTCACTGGGCAGTATCTGCATGATGACTTTGAGGGAGTGGGATGGACTCTGCCTTCTTGGGCGCCTTTGGAAACGCCCAGTGACACAGATAGTCTCTGCGCAAGCCATGCTCTGAATGGATCGCTTGAAGGTTCATTTGATTCATCTGGAAATCTGTGTAGTTGTCCTGTGATTGATGAGATTTTCCCCGCTGATAAGCTCCTGGCCTCGGGAAAATAAAATGGAGATGCCTCTAAGTAATGGCTGGTCGAGTGACCGATGGTTGAGATTCCTGCCCCAACCACTAAATCACCCGGGTGGCACACCTCCCATGCTCTGGAGTAGATAGCCAGTTGGAGTTCCTCTAGCAGACCTTTCTTGTTCCTATCCTCGGGCTTATTTTCAGAGGTTTTTAGATCCCTGATGATTACTCTTCTCCGTGGCTTCCAATTCTTCCTTGATGAAACTCTTACTGGTGCTACCTCCTTACTGCCATCTAGGTCAACCCATACAGTGGCATTCACGTCAAAGGGAATCAAATCTACTCTGTCTATCATCCCATTAACATAAATCGGAGGGAGTGTGGCCTGTTCGGGACTGATATCAGAGGAGTCCAAGGATATCTCGGTACCCTCTGGTTTGCCACCTGAAATCTCCCATTCCAATGCTATTGGCATAGAATCAGCAAGTTCCAGCTCTGAACGAATCAGCTCCCCGATTCTTCCGCCGGGGGAGATGTTTTTTGGATTAGCCAGCCATGACCTCCACTCGCTTCGGGACATCCCCGTAAGCATTCTGAGTCGGTAAGTGGAAACTCCATCAGCCCTTTCTAGCCATGGAGCTAGTCTGTCCAAGCACTCCAAGGCTTTCTTCATCAACTCATCTGGGCTTACATTAGACTTTGACACATTAATCGGGGACTCTCCATCAAGAGCATCACGGATGTCTCTCTCCCTTCCCTCCTCCATGGATAGGATATCGCAGATCAGGTCATGGTGTACCTGATGGAGCAGGTCTCCCTGAGTTCTGGGGTCGAGATCCTCGGTCTGAGTTTCCTCATCTCTAATCCTCAGTCCATTTGTCATCCAACCTCTTCTTGGGCATCTTGCCCATTCCTGCAATCTACTCGGCGACCAGCGTTTTATCACCTGCTTTGAACCGGATGAAAACCCATGCCTAGAATCGGAAACTGCGGCACCTGTTGGCCTTGGCGTGAATGGCCTAGGATCAATCGTTGCTGTCTTTTTCCCATCTTCGTTCAGAGCTCCAATAACGGGCCATTTCTTGGCAAAGCGAGGGTTTTCCACTCCTTTCGGGGCTTTTCTGATGAGATCCTCATAGTCGAATTGAATGACCCTGTTCCTATTCTCGGCCGTCAGGTAACCTCCTTCCTCAGATTTCTTTGGCTGTCTTCTCTCCCTATCTCTCTGAAGCTCCCTGTCCAATGGTATCGTTATTGAGCTGGCATTTAATGGAGCGTTGTAGGCGGGGAGCATCTGTCTTATCCGTTTACCATCTGCTTGCCTTTCATCTCTTGGTCCGGGAAAGTCGTCATGACCTGCATCAAATAATATAGGATCGGCACATAGGTGGATAATCTCCTCCACCGGAGATGCCAATGGTGACGATTTCTCGATACTTGGGTCAATGATGATGGGCCTTTCGCTGCAATTCAAGAGATGCCCCAGATAATGCCTCGCATCTCTAATCGGACTGTCGGGTCTCAGTAATCCGAATCTATGCCTCTCGGTTTCTCCAATAAAGGGCATCTTTGAAGTATTCAAACTCCAAGAAGACGATGAGGGATTTGCCAAGATGGCAACGTCAGAGCTACACCCTAGAGCAGCTTCAGGTGTGAGAATCTTCAATCTTGAGTTGATTCCTGACAGCTGTAATGGGAGAAAGGAATCTTTCAGGATTGCAGACAGCTCAACTACCCAATCTCTGCCCCTCCTAGGATGTTTCTGACCCACCGCGTCTTGTAGATATCTGAGCTTTGAATGCTCGGTAATAATTGTCGCAACTACAGCCCGAGGAGGTAGTGTATTGCCATCTAGGAAGTCATCGTGGACATTCAAATCGAGGTTCTTGACAACCAATTGTAACCATTCATCCCCGTCAGCAGGTGGTATAGCAACTTTCAGGGGTAGCCCAGAGAGACATCCCTTGGTGAGTTCTTCATCGGTCAGGAGCTTTCTATCTGACTCCTCCAACAGTGGGGAGAGGGATGATGCCAGAGAAAGTAGCCACCAATGCGTTGACTCGCGTGACTCGGCCTGATCGATGTTTTTTGACGGTCTGGAAAGAGCTTCCAACCATCTCCTTAGAGCTCCCTGGCCTCCAAGAATATGATTCGATCTGGCGATATTTGCGAGGAGTTCTATATCAGGAGTTGGGGGCGATGGGCCCCCAGATTGAAAATCGACTACATCTGTAAAAGGAGTCAGTGCTTCTTGCAAAGCTATCAGTCGGATTCTCTCCATGGAAAATGCGTTGGGACCGTTTCCAAGATTTGCCAATTCGTGAATCCAGTGTCCAATGGGCGATGATGTAATTGGACGTTTTATCCCTGCAGATGGAAGACCAATGTTACTGACTAATTTCCTCCACTTAGTCTGATTTGCTTCAAACGCTGGATCTATTATCATCACAATAGACTCGCTGTTTCCATCCATCACACTTTTTGCCATCTTGATCGCGACTTCAAATGAGTGCTCCTCAGAGTTAACAAGTACCCTTTCCACAACTGGATCTTGCTTATGAGCGGAGATCTGGTGACTTGGGACCCACCAGGGTAAATCTTCTGGCTTTTTGATGGGGTATGTGTCCTGTATCTGGGCTCCATGGTGGCCCAATCTGTAGCTTCCGGGATATGTAAGTTGGTGGATTGGCTTTATTCGGGAGATTTCCAAGAGCAGTTGCGTGTTCAATCTGGATAAAGAAGGAGCGTGGTCTAGCATTACTATTCCATCAATATCCAGAAGAGTGAATGGCAAGCTTCCTTCTTTTATCCCACTGATGATTCTCGAGGCCAGGAAATCGGGATGCGTTCCTCCGATTTTCCCCTCAAGCTCTTTGAGTATCTCAGTGAAAGAGTTAATTCCAGGGCCACGCCAAGATTCCACGGCCTGCTCTTCTGAGAGGAAGGAGTGCAACTGTGCAAGTGCCACGGTCTTCCCCAGTCCCCAATGCATGTTGGGAAGTGGGTTGATTAATGGGAAGGATAGCTTCGAAGCTTTCAAACTACAGTAGTTGTGAAGTACTCTCTCAAAGGCAGTATCTAAGACGATTTTCCTCGGAAGCCTCAGATCTGTCATTAAAGATGATTTCAAGGAGTCTAGGGTTTGATGGAGAGTTCTATCGAAAGCGAATCCGATGTCACTCAAACGGGCCATATACTCTCTTCTACTCTCCTCATTTGGGTATAGTACCAGAATTTTCGAATATCCTCCCTCAGATTTGGGGCGCGGGTCTATGGCCTGATTGACTATATGTGCAGTAAGCCATTCTGGAATTATTCCAGGTGGTATCTCTTCTACGGTGACTGAGTCCACATACGAGTTCATTGAACACCCTCCTAGAACTGCCCATGCACTGCGGGGGTTATTCAACCCAACTGTAAGAATCGAGATTTAAGCCAATTTTGGAGGTCTGACAACTGCCATAGCGAATATTGAGGTTAATGCCAAAATCGCCCCCGGAGCAGGCAAGAAAGACCCTGTTCCTTCCATTGAATCTTCAAACCAGTCTAAGAGGAAAATAACCTTGAGGTCGTCCCCGTCCCAGAGATTGGGTATGCTCAAATTAGAAGACCCGTGATGGCTCGAAGTTTTCTCAAGAATGGAAGCGTCGAGTAGAACGTGCTCATAATATTGTAAGTTGTTTAGTCCGTCGGGATAGTACGCCGACTTCTCGACCATGAGTAGCCATGGCTCGATTTGCAATTTCTGAGAGTCGATGGTCCCAACTTGAAGTTGGGATATATCCCATGCAACATCCAATGAGTCGCCGATCTGATGGATAGTCAAGGATATATTACCGGTCATAGGAGCTGTGGAACCACGAGATAATGAGGCCGAATAGTCATCAAAGAGAGACTGAGACTTCGGTACCTTTCCCCAGTGAAACCTCTCTCCTTCTATTACCTTGGTGGGGGCGTCTCTCGGAGATAATCGAAGTGCAGATGCATGGCCATACTTAGACTCCCAACGCTCCTCAGTGCTGTCACTACCGAACGGATCAAGAGAGTCAAACCAGTAACTATGGTAGTGAATGATTTCTGTATCTAAGTCAGACATTGCCTCATTTAGCGTGTCTTGGGTCGAGACGCAGTTTGTACACCACGTAGCGGTGTAGACTTCCACTACCGTCGGCAATGATTCAACCGTAGACATGAATGATTGAGTTGTACCGTTGTTTGAAGTAACATTCCATTCTGTCCCGTATCCGATAACCCCGCCCTCTATTTGCACACCGTCCGAATCATACCTAGCATGATCCCAGAAAAGTCCAGTTGACGCACTCGCATGTAGGGGCACTAGTATGATTGCCGTCATCAATAATGCGACAGCACCCCTCATGGTTTACGGTGACGGAGCTCATTATTGAACAGTTGCTCATCCTTGTGCTGATTCTAGAGCATCTATTGTTCTAACGACATCATCATCTGTAATGTGCAAGTGAGTGACTATTCTGATAGTGGAGTCATCGATCGTGAGAGTCTTTATTCCCTTGTCTTCGAGTCTGTTGACTAGGTTCTCAGAATCTCCTTTCTCGCAACCGACGTATACCATATTTGTCTGCACTTGATTCAAGTCGACGTTATATGAGTCCATCTTGCTAACTGCTGATGCGATTTCTCTGGCCCTGGTGTGATCCTCAGAGAGTCTGTTGATGTTGTTATCTAGTGCATATATGCCGGCGGCCGCTAAGACTCCTGCTTGACGCATCCCTCCTCCAAACATTTTCCTCCATCTATGTGCCTTGTAGAGGGACTCCGATGGTCCGACAAGGACACTACCGACGGGCGCCCCCAAGCCCTTGCTCAGACATACTGAGATTGTGTCATACTCCCTTGCCATTCTTTCTACGCTCAGGGAAGATGAGATTGACGCATTGAAAATCCTGGCACCGTCTATATGGGATCTGCAGTTGTTATCCTTGGCCACCTTTGCAATCTCGTCAAGGACTCCCATCGAGTAACACGTCCCACCACCCCTGTTGGACGTGTTCTCGACACATACCATACTTCCGTTTGGATAGTGACCAAGACTACCATCGCCTTTCCTGATTGCGGATTCCACATCCCTTGGGTCCATTATGCCATCTTTACCCGGTACAAGAGCTATTGAGCAACCCGATAGTGCCGCATAGCCTCCTCCCTCATACACATAGATGTGACTGTGCCTCTGGGTGATGACTTCGTCACCAGGTTCTGTCTGGGCCCTAATTGCTATTGCGTTGGACATCGTCCCCGAGGGTACAAACAGGGCCTCCTCTTTTCCGAAAATGTTTGCCACCATTTCCTGAAGCTCGATTACTGTCTGATCATCGCCAAGAACGTCATCCCCAACTGGGGCCTTGGACATTGCTTCCCTCATTCCGGGAGTAGGCTGGGTTACTGTATCGCTTCTTAGGTCCACCAACTCGCTTGGATAGTGTCGCATAGGGGTGCCAAAAGGTGGTTGCATATCAAACTAGTATGAAGGAGATTATTCTCACTTACAGTGCTACGAACTGGAAAAAATTATATTTAAACTAGTGGAAACTAGATATTTTTTTAGATATCTGGTGTTTTTCACTACACCGGCTTTTTTTAAAAACCTTGAAATTAGCTAATTTAAGGGTTTTTATTAGGTCTTAGTTATAAGATATGAGTCATGTGGGCTACTGCTCACTGAGTGAGGAGGAAAAAAAATGGATATAGATATGAACGCAATGAAAGCAGAGATCGGCGGTGCCTTTGCAGTAGCATGGCTCGTGATCGGAATTGGAATGGAGTGGGATCTGACCGCAGCCGTCTTGATGGCAGTAGTTTGGATGGCATTCTCAGGTGCTCATGTGCTACCTGTGATAACTTGGATGCACATAATGACGGGCGACCTTAGCGATACGGAAGGTAATTGGATGCCTAACGGTATGAGATTGCTAGCCCAGGTCGTGGGAGCTGGTTTGGCAATAGCACTATTGTCAGAAATGGGTGCCCTAGATTCTCCATGGGAGACTATACAACCTGGATTCGAAGCCCCTGACGCTTGGGGTGCGATTACGATGGTTGCCGCAGGTGCAATCTTCTGGACCATTCACACAAGAGCTGAATCGGCTTGGGTGAGCGGATTTGCCGTCATGGCTCTGGCAGGTATGATGGGAATGTCCTATGATTGGACTATGGCAGTTGGAGTTGATGCTGATGGTATTGCAATAATGGCTTCAGGTTCCTCGACCACGACTGGTGCTGGTGAGATGGCATCATCTCTATTTAGTGAGGGTCATGAAATGGCTCAAATCGCTCAGGCTTGGATAGTTGATGGCCTCATGTGTGGCATTGGGGCGCTTATTGCTGTCAAGGCCGACGAGATGGTCTGAAATCTTAAAGGGACTCAGAAAACGTAAGGTGGGCTGGGGGGGATATCCTCCCAGTCTGCCGATTTACATGAGCAATTTAAAGAATTCACTTCACCAGTGGAAGGCTACTGGTTATTGAGTCGATATCTCTTCTCATACCAGGCCCTATTCCCACCACAGTAACAGTCCCCGGAGGGATCTCCGTATGCCCTGCATCCTTTATCATAGAGCAAATTATTCCACTCTCCGCGGCTTCTCCATATATCCTCCTCAGTGCTTCTAAATGTGGGGCCGCCACGACAATCTTCCTCGCACCGTTGCTGACGTATCTCTTGAGCAGTTTGGGATCCTTGTCGCTCGCCTTGAGCACGCACTCAGAGACAGCATGCCCACATTGAGCGGCCATCTTTCCCTTTGAGAGGTGCAGATCCGCTCTGGTCACCAAGACCATAGTGAGCTCAGGAGGCAACTTTGACAGGTTCCACCACCGCCCTAGTATGAGGAGAGTGTCTTGTTATGACTTCGGAGAGTGGCTCACCAAGCCACACGGCAAACACCAAGTTTCCTGTGGCATGCACCAAATCAAATGGTAGTCCCACGAAGAGATATACTGGGAAGTTCTCAATTGAGATGGAATGCAAAGCACTGATCGAGACTACCCAGTCAAACGCAAATCCTGCAACAAAGGCTACTAACGCCAAACGTCTGATTGAGAGGGTGCTTACATCTCGGAGGACACCTGACAAGAGGGAGCCAGTAATTCCAACCAATGACCATGCTAACGCTTGATAGAGGGTCCAGATTCCGTGCCCCAACACCAAGTTGGATGCTATCGCAACGAGTGAAGCGAAGGCGACTGACCTCGATGCGCC
>CETK01386703.1_pt1 | contig 18310 bp, 13 predicted proteins | sample 361431 | NCBI WGS metagenome assembly CETK01 (sample SAMEA2622452, study PRJEB7988) | marine metagenome | biome: marine biome (ENVO:00000447); feature: surface water layer (ENVO:00002042); material: "saline water (ENVO:00002010), including plankton (ENVO:xxxxxxxx)" | depth 5 m | reverse complement strand
ATTTAAATTTTAATATATCAATAAGATTTTGAAAATATTACTTTATGTTTAGCAGACTTACCGGAATAAATACATTTAAGACCTTCTATATCTGACTTTTCGGGAATACATCTGATAGTTGCTTTCGTTTCTTTTTTAATTGCCTCCTCAGTTTGAGGTGTACCATCCCATCCGGCAATTATAAATCCACTTTGAGATGTAACTAACTCTTTAAATTCTTCATAATTAGATGTCTCATGAGTATTATCTGCTAATCTTTTTTTAGATTTTTTTATCATTTCACTTTGGATTGTTTCAATAGAGGTTGTTAGCAGATTGACTAAATTATCAAAATCGGATGAAACCTTTTTCAGATTATGTCTGAAGAAAATTTCAAATTTATCATTATCAATCTCATTTTCACCAATTATAACCCTTAATGGTATCCCCTTAACTTCAGAATCATTTAATTTAAATCCCAATGAGATATTTTCTCTGTCATCAATCTTAACCCTTACCCCCTCTTTTCTCAATAAGTCAAATAAAATATTTGATTTATCTCTAACTACTGTAGATCCATTTTTTGATTTTGTAAGTGGTATAACTATTACTTGAATAGGTGCAAGGAGTGGAGGTAAAACTAGACCTAGATCATCACTGTGAGACATAATTAAAGCACCCATAAGACGAGTTGATACTCCCCAAGAAGTTGCCCAAACATAATCAAGCTTACCTGATTTATCAGCGAACTTAACATCAAATGCCTTGGCAAAATTTTGACCCAAAAAGTGGGAGGTCCCAGCCTGAAGGGCCTTGCCATCTTGCATCAATGCCTCGATGCAAAGAGTATCCTCAGCACCTGCAAATCTTTCTGACTCAGATTTACGACCCTTTATAACAGCCATCGCCATAAATTCTTCTGCAAAATCAGAGTAAATATCATTTATAAGTTTGGTCTCATCCAAAGCTTCACTTTTTGTTGAGTGAGCTGTATGTCCTTCTTGCCATAAAAACTCTGATGTTCTAAGAAAAAGCCTAGTTCTCATTTCCCACCTTACAACATTAGCCCATTGATTAATTAGAATTGGAAGGTCTCTATATGACTGAATCCATTTTTTATAAGTCTTCCATATAATTGCTTCACTCGTAGGTCTAACTATCAATTCCTCCTCAAGTTTTGATTCTGGATCAACAACTAATTTACCTTTTTTTTTAGGATCGTTTTTTAATCTATAATGGGTAACTACAGCACACTCTTTTGCAAAACCTTCAGCATTTTTTTCTTCAGCTTCAAATAATGTTTTAGGAACAAATAGTGGAAAATATGCATTCTCATGTCCAGTTTCTTTGAACTTTTTATCCAGTGCATTTTTCATTAACTCCCATATAGAAAATCCATATGGTTTTATAACCATACAACCTCTTACATCAGAGGATTCTGCAAGACCAGCTTCAGCAATAATATCGTTGTACCATTTAGAGTAATTTTGTTTTCTTGAAGTAATCTTATTTCCCATTTAAATTGGCATAATTTTTGAACTATGTTTAATGTTCATAAAAGTAATATTTTTAATATTAACTTTTATTATATAATTTTAAATATGGTATATCTAATTAGAGCTTTATATATTTTTACTGCTGTTACAATTTTAAATGGATGTAATTCATATCAACTAACATCCTATTACGATCAAAATAATGATGGTATATACCAAATTCGTTCAAATTCGTCAAAGTATAAAGAAATTTTTGATAACATTGCATATAGTGTGAGTCAGGAAGACAATGAAAGTTTCGATGACCAGCTTCCGTGGGGAGATAACCCTGATTCTCGTGAAATAGTCTACAACTTCTTTCCAAGTTATGGAGGTTTTTATCCCTACAATTATCAATATGGAAGATTTGGTTTTTCTCCTTATAACCCATACTATTACTACGATGGTTTTTATGGCTATGGATCATATTATTCTCCATATAGTTTTTACTTAAATCCATATTTTAATTACGAATACCCATATTTATATCGAGCAAGATTTGGATTATCTAGATATTATCCATATAACTATTACAATGGCTATGACAAAAATTATTATTACAAGAATAATTCTGGAGCAGCAATTGCCAAAATAAATACAAGAAGAGGAGAAAAAAGATCTAATACTTCAAAGATTGACAGAAGTAATTTAGCCTCTAATTCAAGTTTTTACAACAGAGGATCTGCTAGTACTAGAGTGTCTAATAATTTTGAAACAAATGAAAATGATAGAGTAATAAGAAATCAAAAAGGGGATAGAGTAAATACTATCGAATCAGAAAAAATTTACTCAAGATATAGCAATACTTCAAGAGAATCTTTGAGAAATATTAATTATGTTCCAAATTTAAATGCTATAAAGAGAGAAAAGATAAAGAACACATATCAAGAAGCAAGATCATTAAGAGGAAGAATAAATAACTCACCTGGTTACAATAGCTACAGATCAAACAACTACAGAAATTCAAGTAGTCCAAGGACTAACTCAGGGTCATTTAATACTTCACCAAGATCATTTACGAGATCCAACTCAAACGGTTCATTTTCTAGGTCAAGCTCTGGAGGAGCATCTAGGAGTAGCGGTTCATCAAGAGGTTCGAGTTCAAGGGGTTCAGGAAATAAAAATTAAATGAAAAATGTTCTTTATTTAGTCATTGTTTACATGACAACATTTAATTTAGTCAATGCTCAAAATTTAGACGATGTTTTTCGATTAAACCAATTTTATCATAATGGATCAGCTAGATTCAACTCCATGGGAGGAGCATTTGGTGCGTTAGGTGGAGACCTTTCAGCAATTTCTATAAATCCAGCAGGATCAGTAGTTTTTATTGACTCAGAAATTGGTTTTACATTTGATTTGTCTGAAAATTCTATTTTGAATAATTTTAATAATACTATTTCAAAATCTAACTCAAATTCATTTTCTATAAATCAACTTGGAGCCGTTTTAGTATACGGAAATAGAGAGTCTAAACTATCTCTTGGATATAATTTTCATAGATTAAATGACTTCAATATGTCTTTTAATCTTACCGGAACTAACAATACTGGAGTTGACAAATATTTTCTGTATTATTCTGACGGGATACCATATGAAGACCTAATAATTTATGACGGTGAAACAGTTCAAAGTGTTTATAAACTATTAGGTGATGAATATGGTTTTGCTGATCAACAAGCGTTTCTAGGATATCAAAGTTTTATTATTAACCCTGATAATAATAACTCTTATTTGTCAAATGCTATTTACTCGAATGTTTCTCAGTTTATAGATACATCAAGGAAAGGATTTCATAATAAACATTCTTTTAATTTAGGTACTACAATTAATGAAAATTTTTTGGTTGGTTTAAATATCAATTTACATGAGTTCATTTATGAGGAGATTAAAACCTTAGATGAATTTGATTATGATAATGATTCTCCTATAAGGAGAATTTTATTTTATGATGATCTATATAGTAATGGTGTTGGAACATCTTTTCAATTAGGTACACTTGTAAATTTAAGTAGGCTCAGGATAGGTATTTCATATAATTCCCCTACCTGGTTCAATATTGAAGATGAAACAGTTCAGAGCATAAAGACAGATATAAACATCGGGAATGAAATTGTAGAATATGAAGTTGACCCTAAAACAATAAATTATTATGGAAACTACAAGATAAAGATACCTTCAAAGACAACATTTTCTGCAGCATATATTTTCGGATCTAGAGGGTTAATTAGTTTTGACTACGAATATTCAAAACCTCATAATTCAAAATTTGATGATAATGATGGAGATGATCCCTATTTATTTAGATTAAATGGTGCTATTTTAAGTGGTTTTTCTCAATCATCAAGCTCTTTAAGATTGGGCGGTGAATACCGAATTAAAAATTATAGTTTAAGGGTTGGTACTTTTAATTATGATAGAATTTTAGACTCTAAGAAAAACAAAATTAATGGATTGTCTTTTGGAATAGGTTTGAATTTAGGTTATTTTGATATTGACATAGGATACACTAAATATGATAATTATTACACAAATAGTCTCTTCAGTAATGGTCTAAAGACAAAATATTCTATCGAAAATTCTAATAACAGTATCTACTCATCAATAACTATTAAACTTTAACTTCTAATTAACTTCATAATAGTTATCTTTGTACAACTCAAATATTATTTATGAAACTTCAAGACATTTTAAAAGACGAAATTGACTCAATTGGAGATGATCATTTTTCATCAAGTATAAATAATCCAATAAAGAAAGATGCATTCAAATTATCTGATGAAGAAAAAATTAATCTTATCCAACAGAAGATGCATGAGATACTTGATATACTTGGTATGGATTTAAATGACGATAGTCTCAAGGGAACTCCAAAAAGAGTTGCAAAAATGTTTGTCAACGAAATTTTTGGTGGTATAAACCCACAAAAAAAACCTAAAGCTTCGACATTTAAAAATAAATTTCAATATGGAGAAATGCTAGTAGAAAAAAATATCACACTCTACTCAACATGTGAACATCACCTACTACCTATTGTCGGTCTGGCTCATGTAGCGTACATTTCTGCTGGAACTGTTGTAGGACTCTCCAAAATGAATAGGATTGTTAAGTATTACTCTGATAGACCTCAAGTACAAGAAAGATTGAACATTCAGATTGTAAAAGAGTTACAAAAAGTTCTGAAAACTGATGACGTAGCCTGCGTAATAGACGCTAAACATTTATGTGTAAATTCAAGAGGTATAAGAGATTTTAATTCAAGCACAGTAACCGCAGAGTTCGGAGGAAAGTTTAAGGAGGCAAAATATAGACGTGATTTTCTAGACTTTATCAAACTTGAAACAGAGGTTTAATGATCTCCCAAGATTTATATATATATAACTCTCTTACAAATTCTAAGGATAAGTTTAATGCAATTGATGCTGACAATGTGGGGATGTATGTTTGTGGCCCCACTGTTTACAGTGATGTTCATCTTGGTAATTGTAGAACCTTTATATCTTTTGATGTAATTTACAGATATCTAAAATACATTGGATATAATGTTAGATATGTTAGAAATATTACAGATGTTGGTCACCTCGAAAATGATGGAGAGGATAGAATCTCCAAAAAAGCTCGAATTGAAAAACTAGAGCCAATGGAAGTTGCTCAGAAATATACTAATGATTTCAAAAGGATAATGTCAGAGTTCAATAACCTAGATCCTGACATTGAACCAATAGCATCTGGTCATATAGTAGAACAGATTTCTATCATAAAAGACCTAATTAATAAGGGACTTGCATATGAAGTCAATGGTTCCGTTTATTTTGATATAAAAAATTATTCCAAACTTGATAATTATGGTAAACTATCTGGCAGGGATCTTGAAAATCTTAAATCAAATTCTAGAGAGCTAGACAATCAAGAAGAGAAAAAAAATTATTTTGATTTTGCGTTATGGAAAAATGCTAGTAAAAGTCATTTGATGAAATGGGAATCCCCCTGGGGATTTGGTTTTCCTGGATGGCATCTAGAATGTTCTGCTATGAGCTTAAAATATCTTGGAGATCAATTTGATATTCATGGCGGTGGAATGGACTTAAAATTTCCGCATCATGATTGTGAAATAGCTCAAAGTGTTGGTCTCAATGATAAAGATCCCGCAAATTATTGGATTCATACAAATATGCTTACTCTTAACAGCAAAAAAATGTCAAAATCAACAGGAAATAATATTTTACCTCTAGATTTGATAAATGGCACTAATAATATTTTCTCAAAACCATATGATTCTAATGTTATAAGATTTTTCTTTCTTCAAGCACATTACAGAAGTGAGCTTGATATTAGTGAGAAAGCACTTTTAGCTTCAGAAAAAGGATATCAAAAATTATTAGATCTCATTAAAAGAATTAAAAATCTTGAAATTTCTGATGAGAAAAATGATGAAGTACTTGAAGAAATAAAAAAATGGGAAGAGAAATGTTTTAGATGCCTCAATGATGATTTCAATACTCCTATGCTTATTGCGGAATTATTTAACTCTTCAAAATTAATAATTGATATTGAGAAGAATATTATTAAAATCAGTAAAAAAGAACATGATTATCTTCTAAACTTAATTACTGTTTTTTTTAGAGATATACTAGGATTGACTGGCAAATCAAACAATGATAATAAAAACAATCTTCTTGAGATAATAAAATCTATAAGAAAGGATGCGAGATTAAATAAAAATTACGAGTTATCGGACAAAATTCGAGAGGAACTTGCCAAAATTGATATAAAATTAAATGATAAAGATTAAATACATTTTTGTTTATCCATTTATACTCATAATAAAACTATATCAAATCTTTGTTTCTCCATTTCTAGGTAATAGTTGCATTTATTCCCCTTCATGTTCTGTTTATGGAATTCAAGCATTAAAAAAATATGGTTTGATCAAGGGTGGTTATTTAACAATAAAGAGAATTATAAAATGTAACTCTTTATTTAAAGGAGGATATGATCCTTTACGATAATTTATACTTATATTTAAAAATGCTTATTAATCAAATTAAATGGTCACCAAGTGAGACTATAATAGAAATAGGAGGTTTTTCAATTTATGTGTACAGTTTGATGTTCATCCTTGCTTTCCTATTAGGATTTTATTTAGTAAAGTCTTTTTTTATTAAAGAAAATGTTGATCAGAAATATCTTGACCCATTACTAATATACCTAGTAATTTCTGTTTTTTTAGGTGCAAGATTAGGTGAAGTCTTTTTTTATCAATGGGGTTACTATCAAAATCATTTAATAGAAATATTACTACCAATTCAAGAATCTTCGAATTCTTCAATCCTTGGTTTAATTGATGGATATAAATTTACAGGTTTCAGAGGACTTGCAAGTCACGGAGCTGCAATAGGAATGACAATTGGACTTTATATTTTTAAAAGAAAATATAATTTTAAAAGCTTGTTATGGATTTTTGATAGACTTACAATTCCAACTGCTATTGGTGGCGCCTTTGTAAGAATTGGTAATTTTTTTAATTCGGAAATCCTCGGAAAATATACAGATAGTGAATGGGGTGTTATTTTTGAAAATAGAGGAGAATCTCTTCCAAGACATCCAGCACAACTTTATGAATCTTTTGGATACATAATCTTATTTATATTATTGTACAGGCTATATAATACTACTTTAAGGGACAAAGAAGGAATGTTATTTGGCTATTTCTTAATTGGTTTATTTTCAATTAGATTTATTATTGAGTTTGTCAAAGAAAGTCAAGGTGGTATCGAAACTTATCTACCTGCATTATCTACTGGCCAATGGCTTAGCATTCCATTTATTGTCGTTGGTTTATTTTTTGTTTTGTTAAAAAAGAAAACTAATTAATTAATCTTTTTTATTAAAAGAGTCAAACATGATAGGAGTGGCAATAAATACAGATGAGTATGTTCCTACCATTACTCCAATAATAAGGGCAAACATAAAACCTCTAATAGATTCACCACCAAAAGTAAAAATTGCGATTAGTACTATTAAGGTTGTTAATGATGTATTAAGTGTTCTACTAAGAGTACTATTTAATGCTGTATTAACAGTTGTTTCATTATCCCAAGATTTGTGAATCCTAAAAAACTCTCTGATTCTATCAAACACAACAACTGTATCATTAAGTGAATAACCAATTACTGTCAAGAGTGCAGCAATGAATGCCTGATTTATTTCCATGTTAAAAGGCATTATTTTGTAAGTCAATGAAAAAATACCTAAGACTACAAGGACATCGTGGAATACAGCAGAGACAGCTCCCAACGAAAATTGCCATTTCTGAAACCTTAACAAAATGTAAAAGAAAACAATTATAAGAGATCCAAATATAGCCCATACAGAATTTTGTTTTATATCGTCAGCAATTGTGGGGCCTACTTTAATACTGGACATAATTCCTAAATTTTCACCAGAAGAAAAATCACTATAAGTTAATGGATCAACATATTGTTCATTCAAATTTTCATAAAGAAGGTTTCTAATTTCGTTATCTACATCTAAGCCTTCCTCATCAACCTTATATTTAGTTGTAATTTTTAATTGATTTGATGTACCAAAAGTTTTAACTTCTGCACTTCCAAAAGCATTGTTTAATTTGGTTTCAATTTCAGAAGATTTTACTTCTTGATCAAATCTAACTATATAAGATCTACCTCCAAGAAAGTCAACTCCTTGATTTAATCCTTGAAAAAGGAGTGAACTTACACTAATTAAAACTAAGAAAGAAGATATTACATATGTTAATTTTCTCTTACCTAAAAATTTAATCTGCAAATTACTAAAAAGATCCTTGGTTGATTTTGAGGAAAATGAAAGTTTACCTGACTTAAACACCTTGTTATCAATTAAAAGCCTTGTAATAAAAATTGCTGTAAACAAGGATGTAGCTATTCCTATTAAAAGAGTTGTAGCAAAACCTTTAATAGGGCCTGTACCAAAAATGTATAGGACAAGCGCAGTTAAACCAGTAGTAATATTTGCATCTAAAATAGAAGAGAGAGCATTATTAAAACCATCATTAATCGATTGTTTTAATCCTTTTTCTTTTCTCAACTCCTCCCTAACTCTTTCAAAAATTAAAACATTGGCATCAACTGAAATACCAATTGTTAAAACAATTCCTGCTATACCAGGTAAGGTCAAAACTGCTCCTAAACCTGCAAGAATTCCAAAAATAAGTACAATATTTAAAATTAGGGCAATGTCAGCAAATATACCTGATCTACCATAATAAAAAACCATCCAAATCAAAACAAATGTTAATGCAATTAAGAAAGAATAAATTCCACTATCAATTGCTTCTTGTCCAAGAGATGGACCAACAACTTCTGATTGAATAATAGATGCTGATGCTGGAAGTTTACCTGCTCTTAAAACATTTGCTAAATCAATAGCTTCATTTAGATCAAATTCACCTGTAATCTCAGATCTTCCTCCACTAATAGCTCCTCTTGTAACACCCGGAGCTGAATAAACTATATCATCTAAAACTATCGCAATGTTTGAATTTTGACTATATGCTGTACCTGTTAAATTCTCCCATATTCTTGCACCCTGAGCATTCATTTGCATAGAAACTGCAGGGTTTCCTAGAGCATCATAACTTTGTGATGCATCAACAACAACACCACCACTCAGAGGAGATAGATCATCCCTATTAGACTTAATAGCATACAGGCTAGTTAGACCATCTGGATCCTCTTTGCCCCATAAAAATTTTGCATATCTATACTCCCTAGGTAAGAGCTTTCTGACATCTGGAAGAGTTAGATATGAATTTACAATCAAGGTATCTCTTGGTTGAAATCTTGCTATAATGGGACCACCTTGATAGCTATATGCTTTAACTAAACCTAACAAAGGATTAGATTTAGAAGCAATGCTATCTGAGGTTTGTTCAACTTCGGACAAAAGATCATCAATATCTGATTCAGGTAAATCATTACTATCATTATTAATTTCAATAGAAGATAGGTAGGCATCAGCTGAAACTAAATAATTTAGGAAATCATCATTTTTGTATGTTTCCCAAAACTCCAACTGAGCAGTACTCTGTAATAAATTTTGGATTCTGTCAATATCCTTAGCGCCGGGTAATTCTATTAAAATTCTACCAGAAGTACCAAGCCTTTGTATATTTGGTTGAGTAACTCCAAATTTGTCTATCCTTTTCCTTAAAACTTCAAAAGCAGAAATAATAGATTCGTCAATTTTATTTCTTAGTATTGATTTTAACTGATCATCTGATGTTTCAAAGGAGATCTCAGAGCTTAATGTCCTATTACCAAAAATCTCAGGTGAAGTTAATCTGGTGGGATCTGCATTAGATTCAAAAGCTTCAAAAAAAGATTCTAAATAAGTTTGATCAGATTGTTTTTGAAGTTCATCAGCATTTGCAAGGGATTGAACAAACTTATCATTTAATGAATTCTCAGAAAGACCTTTCAATAAATCTTTAATAGATATTTGAAGAATTACATTAATACCCCCTTTAAGATCTAAACCTTGATTAAGTTCCTTTTGTTTTGCATCGTTGTAAGATGAATAGATTAATACTGGTAGGTCTCCTATTGAATCTAGAAACCTAATTTCTTCGCTTGCTCTTTTTTCAGCAAAAGAAATTTCATCTTCAGCTATTTTTTCAATAGCTGCACTTTTAGCTTTGTTTTCTAGTGTAGTTGAGATAAAGGTAAATGAGAGTTGATATATGCTTACAACTCCAAATAATATTGCGAAAGTCTTAATTAACGAATTTCCTTGCATGATTAAATTTTAACGCTTGCAAATATAACATTTGAAAATAGAACAAACAACTATATCTATATTAAAGAATCTAGCGCCAAATTTGTACTTTTTACAGCCTTAACGCTATTTCGGAACATTTGTATTTCTTTTTCATCTAGATCTAATTCAACTATACTCTCAAAACCATTTTTACCAATTATTACTGGAACACCTATACATAAATCTTTAGAATCATATTCACCATCTAAATAAACTGAACATGGTAAAACTTCTTTTTTGTCATTTATAATTGAATATACCAAATATGAAACAGATGCACCTGGAGCGTACCAAGCAGATGTACCAAGTAATTTTGTTAAAGTTGCTCCACCAACCATTGTTTCTGAAGCAATATTTGTTATAATTTCTTTGGAGATAAAATTAGATAAAGGTTGATTATTACATTTTGCAATAGATGTAAGTGGGATCATAGTGGTATCTCCATGCCCCCCAATTACCATAGCGTCAATGTCATGTTGACTAAAGTTGGTGGCTTTTGAAATATATGTTTTAAATCTTGAACTATCTAGGATTCCACCCATTCCAATTATTCGATTTTTAGGAATATCAAATAATTTATTTACTAGGTATGTCATAGTATCCATTGGGTTTGAAACAACAATTATAATTGCATTTGGTGAAAACTTTAGAAGACTCTCGGAGACTGATTTTACTATACCTGCATTTATTCCAATCAATTCCTCTCTCGTCATACCTGGTTTTCTTGGAATTCCAGAGGTAATTACAACTACATCACTATTTGATGTCTTTGAATAATCATTTGTAACTCCTATTATACTTGAATTAAATCCAAGAGAGGAAGTTGTTTGAGTTAAATCTAATGCTTTTCCTTCTGCTAATCCTTCTTTTATATCTAATAGAACTATTTCATTAACGATCTCTTTAATTAAAAGATATTCTGCACATGATGCACCTACGTTTCCAGCTCCTACAATTGTAACTTTCATATTTACACGTCGATTTTAGCATAAACGGCATTATCTTCAATAAATTTTCTTCTTGGTGGGACATCATCACCCATGAGTGTAGAAAACCATCTCTCAGCTTCTTGAGAATTATCAAAAGTTAAAGAAATTTGCCTTAAAGTTCTTGTTTCTGGATTCATAGTTGTATCCCATAATTGATCAGCATTCATCTCTCCAAGCCCTTTATATCTCTGGATAGAAACTCCTGAACCAAAATCTTTTGCATAATTATCTCTTTCCTCGTCATTCCATGCATAAACTTTTTTAGTTCCTTTTTTTACAAGATATAATGGAGGAGTTGCAATATAGATATTACCACCTTCAACTAACTCTTTCATATATCTAAAGAAAAAAGTTAAGATTAGAGTTGAAATATGACTTCCATCTACATCTGCATCACACATAATAATAATTTTGTGATATCTGAGTTTTTCTAGATTAAGAGCTTTACTATCTTCCTCTGTTCCAACAGAAACTCCTAAGGCTGTATAAATATTTCTAATTTCTTCATTTTCAAAAACCCTATGTTGTTGTGCTTTCTCTACATTTAAAATTTTTCCTCTCAAAGGAAGAATTGCTTGAAATACTCGATCCCTACCCTGCTTGGCTGTTCCACCGGCAGAATCTCCCTCAACTAAGAAAACTTCACATTTAGCGGGATCTGTTTCAGAGCAATCTGATAGTTTTCCAGGTAGACCTCCTCCAGTCATTACAGTTTTGCGTTGAATCATTTCCCTTGCTTGTCTTGCAGCATTTCTTGCCTGTGCAGCTAAAATAATTTTCTGAACAATTATTTTTGAATCATCTGGGTTTTCTTCCAAATAGTTTTCTAACATTTGTGATACAGATTGAGATACTGCTGAACTAACTTCTCTATTTCCTAACTTTGTTTTTGTTTGACCCTCAAATTGTGGCTCTGCAACTTTAACTGAAATAACAGCTGTAAGACCTTCTCTAAAATCATCACCTGATATATCAAATTTGAGCTTATCAGTTAAACCAGATGAATCTGCATACTTTTTAAGTGTATTAGTTAAACCTCTTCTAAAACCAGATAGATGGGTTCCACCCTCATGAGTATTAATATTATTTACATATGAATGAAGATTTTCACTGAAAGAGGAGTTGTAAATCATTGCAACTTCAACAGGAATTCCATTTTTTTCACCCTCCATTTTAATAATATTGTTGATAATTGGTTCCCTTGATTCGTCAAGATACTTGATAAATTCACTCAAACCCTCTTTTGAATGAAAAGTTTCTGATAAAATATTCCCATCTTTATCCTTTTTCCTATTATCAGTTATAGAAATAGTTATTCCTTTATTCAGAAATGAAAGTTCTCTCATTCTTTTTGAAAGAATGTCATAGTCAAATTCTGTAATTTCTTTAAAAATTTCTTTATCAGGGGTAAAGTTTACCAACGTTCCTCTCTTCACAGACTTACCAATTTCTTTAACAGGTCCCTTAGGTTTACCTCTTGAGTAATCTTGAACATATTCTTTACCATCTCTGAATACTCTAGCTGTTAACGATTCAGATAATGCATTAACACATGAGACACCAACTCCGTGAAGACCACCTGAGACTTTGTATGAGTCTTTATCAAACTTTCCACCAGCTCCGATTTTAGTCATTACAACCTCTAATGCTGACACACCTTCTTTCTTATGAAGACCAACTGGAATACCTCTTCCATTGTCTTCTACTGTCAAGCTTAAATCACTATTAATTTCTATAGAAATAGAAGAGCAAAAACCAGCCATTGCTTCATCTATTGAATTATCAACTACCTCATAGACGAGATGATGCAAGCCACGAGATCCTACATCACCTATGTACATCGAAGGTCTCTTCCTTACATGCTCCATTCCCTCAAGTGCCTGAATACTATCAGCTGAGTACTGATTTTTTGAATTGTCTTTGGACATATTTTTAGCTTAATTTTGTTATGTTAAATATACTAAAAATAGAAAGGCTAAATCCTCTGTAACAGTCAGTATTTATAGTAAACTTATCAACATTTTATTCATAAGATTCGTTATGAATATTTGATATTGATCTACCACTTGGATCATTCATATTTTTGAAAGATTCGTCCCATTCAAGAGCCTGAGGAGTACTACAAGCTACGGATGGTACTGAAGGAACAGATTTTGCTGCCGCATCACTGGAAAAATGACTATGAAATATTGATCTGTAATAGTATTCTTCTTTATTTTGAGGAGTGTTTATTGGGTATATTTTAAAAGCGTTTTGAAGGTCAGAGTCACTAATTTCTTTGTTAACCAGTTCTTTTAAACTATCTATCCAGGAATAGCCAACACCATCTGAAAATTGCTCTTTTTGTCTCCATAGAACACTTTCAGGGAGATAGTCTTTAAACGCTTCCCTTAACACCCATTTTTCAATTCTTCCTTCTTTAATCATTTTATCTTCTGGATTAATAGTCATTGCTATGTCTATAAATTCTTTATCTAAGAAAGGTACTCTACCCTCTATTCCCCAAGCTGCAAGAGATTTATTGGCTCTTAAACAGTCATACAGGTGCAACTTGTCCAGCTTTCTTACTGTTTCATTGTGAAATTCCTTTGAATTTGGTGCCTTGTGAAAATAAAGATAACCACCAAATAGTTCATCAGCCCCCTCACCTGAGAGGACCATTTTAATACCTAGCGATTTAATAGACCTAGCCATCAAATACATTGGAGTTGAAGCTCTAACTGTCGTAACATCATATGTTTCCAAATGATAAATTACATCTCTAATTGCATCAATTCCCTCTTGTATAGAAAAATTAATTTCATGATGAACAGTTCCAATATGATCAGCCACAATCTTGGCAGCCTTAAGATCTGGAGCACCAACTAAGCCAACTGAAAAAGAGTGGAGTTGAGGCCACCATGCGTCGATTTTGTCATCAGATTCTATACGTTTTGATGCAAACTTCTTAGCTAGAGCAGAAGTGATAGATGAGTCAAGTCCTCCTGACAATAGAACTCCATAGGGTACATCACTCATAAGCTGTCTCTTCACTGCATTTGATAGAGAATCATGTATTAACTTTATATTAGTATTGTTATCCTTTACCTGATCGTAATTAGTCCACTGAGGATCGTACCACTTTGTTAACTCCATTGTAGAACTATCGAGATAATGCCCAGGAGGAAAAAGATCAATTTTATCACAAATACCCTCCAAGGACTTTAATTCAGATGAAACATAAAAAACTTCATTTTCAGCCCAACCAGTGTAAAGAGGTATAATACCCATGTGATCTCTTGCTAAAAAAAACTTATCATTTAATGAATCATACAAAGCAAAGGCAAAAATTCCATTCAGCTCATTTAAGAAATCAATACCCTTTTTTTTATATAATGCAAGAAGTACTTCACAGTCTGAATTAGTTTTAAAATTATAATCGGTTAATTTATTTGATCTTAAAAATTTGTGATTATATATTTCTCCGTTTACAGCGACAATATTATTTCCATCATCAGATAATATTGGTTGTTTACCTGAAGTTGGATCAACAATTGCTAACCTTTCATGAGCCAAAACAGCAGTTTTTGATGAATAAACCCCACTCCAATCAGGACCTCTGTGTCTTAGCTTTTGAGCCATCTTTAATACATTGGACCTAACAAACTTATTATCTCCTTTAATATTGAAGGCACAAACAATTCCACACATGTTTAATTATATCTTCGGTTAAAAACAAGTTCACCATTTACAAAAGTTGCTACAACTTTAGTGAGAGGAATTCTTTCCTCACGTGATCTTATTATATCATTATCAAGTATAATAAAATCTGCAGATTTTCCCACTTCAATACTTCCCTTTTCATCTTCCTCAAAGTTAGCATATGCACCATAAATAGTCATTGCAAAAAGTGCATCACCTCTAGAGACACTATTTTCAATTTGAAATCCATCTTCAGGGAAACCATCAATGTCTTTTCTTAAAACTGCAGAATAAAAAGTCATTATTGGATTAACATCCTCGACGGGAAAGTCTGTTCCAAAAGCTATAACTGAGGATTTTTCAAGTAACTTTTTGTAAGCATATGCATTTTTAGATCGATTTTTACCAATTCTATCATTCAACCAATACATGTCACTTGTTGCATGAGTTGGCTGAACAGATGGAATAATTTTTGGATTAAACAAATCAAAGTCTTTTTCATTTATGACTTGTGCATGTTCAATTCTCCATCTGGGATCTCTGTAATCAAAAAGTGCATCTCTATATGCTTCAAGGACAACTCTATTTGCGTTATCTCCTATAGCATGGGTATTCATTTGGAATTTAGTTCCAGATAATTTTAAAGCTAAGTTTTTTATAGAGTCAACAGGGGTTCTAATAATACCAAAATATCCTTTTTTATCTGAATATTCATTAATTAAACTTGCACCTCTGGATCCTAGAGCTCCATCAGCATAAACTTTAACTGATCTTACATTTAGAAGGTCAGTCTTCAACGGGCCTTGTTCAATATAATAGTCAACATCAGGTCCATTACTGATCATGGCATAAATTTTAATTTTTAAAACACCCGATTTCTGTAAGCTGTCAATTAGTTCAATCTGATTTTTTGAAATACCTGCCTCAGAAATTGTGGTAAGGCCATTTTCAAATGCAATTTCTTGAGCTGATATTAGAGAGTTTATTGATTCTTCAATTGATGGATCTGGAATAATATCATCAACCAGTCTCATTGCGTTATCTATAAGAACTCCTGTCAACTTACCATTTTTCATTATAAATTCACCACCCTCTGTAAATGAGTCTTGATCAATACCAGCTAAATTCAATACATAATCATTCACAATGTATGCATGACCATCAATTCTTCTTAAAATTACAGCCTTATCTGGGAAAGCTTCATTTAGAATTTTATTAGTTGGAAAAGAGTAAGTTTCCCAATCATTTTGATCCCATCCTCTTCCTATAATAAAGTCTTTGTTGTTCAGATTATCATACTCAATTAGTCGATCTATTACCTCTTCAAAACTTTTTGTACCCTTTAAATCAACTTGATTGGTAAAAAAACCAAGGTTATAAAAATGTGCGTGAGAATCAATAAAACCTGGAAAAACTGGTAATCCTTCTGCATTTATTATGTTTGCAGAGCTATATTTATTTAGAACCGAATCATCACCAACATAAATAAACTTGCCATCTTTAACTGCAAATGATGTAGCATTGGGGTTTTTTATGTCTGCAGTATAAATTTCAGAATTGTAGACAATAAGATCAGCACTTTCCGAACAAGAAGTTAGAATTATTAATAAAAAAATGATTGATTTCTTGATCATAAAAATTAAAATACAAATTAAACTAAATGATAGGTATCAAACAAAAAAAACTAAATAATATTTAACAATTTTATTTTCAATTATTCGTTACTTTGAAAATTATAGTTTTAAATGATTGTAGATATAAGAAATACCTCACTCTCTATAAATTCAAATACAGTTTTGGAGGATATAGACTTTCAATTATCAGAAGGGGAAATGAAATTCTTAATTGGAAGAACCGGAAGCGGTAAAACAACTTTTATAAATTCAATTTTTGGTAATCTGAAACCTTCAAAGTCTGACTTATTTAAAGTCTTAAATTATAACATTGATAATATAAATGAAAAAGAGATACCTTATTTGAGAAGAAGGATAGGTTTTGTTTTTCAAGATTTTAAACTATTAGATGACAGAGATATTCACTCTAATTTAAAGTTTGTACTTCAGGCTACAGGATGGACAGAAAACAAAAAAATAAACAATCGAATCAACAATGTACTTGAATTGGTTAAATTTGAGGCTTCAATCAAAAAATATCCATCAGAACTATCTGGAGGTGAACAACAGAGAGTTGCTATTGCACGATCAATGTTAAATAAACCAAAATTAATTATCGCAGATGAACCAACAGGAAATTTAGACCCTGAGACTAGCTTAGAAATTATAAATTTATTCAAAGAACTCAACAAGATGGGTACATCAATGATAATTGCAACTCATGATTATAATCTAATTTTAAAGCTTGAGGGAAAGATCTTTAAGTGTGAGAACAAAAATTTATTTGAGGTAGAACGAAAATAATCCTTAATATTGAATATGGATTTTAATAAAATACCAAAAAATAAATTTGTATTGATTGCAGGACCATGTGTAATTGAAGGTGAGGAGATTGCTTTTAATATAGCAGAAAAACTTTCAAAAATATGCTCAAAATTTGAATTACCATTAATATTTAAAGGCAGTTACAGAAAAGCCAATAGAACAAAACTTGACAGTTTCACAGGTATTGGCGATGTCAAAGCTCTGTCAATTTTAAAAAAGATTAATGAAACTTTTGGAATACCAGTAATTACTGATATTCATGATAAGTCTGAAGCTAAGACTGCCTCAAAATATGTAGATATTATTCAAATTCCAGCTTTTTTGGCAAGACAAACAGATTTAATAGTAGCTGCAGCTGAAACCGGAAAATGGGTAAACATTAAAAAAGGTCAGTTTATGAGTTCTGAAAGTATGAAATATGCAGTCGACAAAGTTATACAATCCGGAAATGACAAAGTTATGTTAACCGAAAGAGGAACACAATTTGGTTACAATGATTTGATTGTTGACTTTAGAGGAATTCCTGAATTAAAAAAGTTAGCACCTACCATATTAGATGTGACTCACTCAGTTCAAAAACCTAATCTAAAATCAGGAGTAACTGGAGGAAATCCTGAGTATATAGAGACACTTGCAAAGGCTGGTATCATTAATAATATTGATGGAATATTTCTTGAGACACATACTAATCCATCAATTGCTAAAAGTGATGGAGCTAATATGATTGACATAAATAATTTAGAAAGTTTAGTTTTTAAATTGGTTAAATTAAGGGAGGCATCAGCTAATCTATAAATCTAATTATTATATCTTTGCAAATCTAATGTACTTTGAAATTTTGGGGTCGACAGGTTTTGACAGCAAGACTAAT
>CETK01023820.1_pt1 | contig 18326 bp, 16 predicted proteins | sample 361431 | NCBI WGS metagenome assembly CETK01 (sample SAMEA2622452, study PRJEB7988) | marine metagenome | biome: marine biome (ENVO:00000447); feature: surface water layer (ENVO:00002042); material: "saline water (ENVO:00002010), including plankton (ENVO:xxxxxxxx)" | depth 5 m | reverse complement strand
ACCATTGGCGTCGAGGACTGGGAAGAGCTACAGAGAAATCTAGAAGCGACAATTCCGGTTTATGACAAGGTGAACAGAGTAGCAACCTTTGGTCAGGTATCAAAATGGAGGCGAATGGTGAGAGAGAGGCTTCCAGAAAGAGGCAGGATACTGGAAATTGGTTGCGGCCCTGGTAGCTTCGCAGTGGACGTTGAGGGATATGATTTGATTTGCCTGGACCCGATTCCAGAAATGCTGAGGGTTGCCGAAGAGAGGGTGAATTTAGCAAGGTCGCTTAGAGGCGACACTCCGGCTGAATTCGTCCTTGGGAAGGCCGAAGATTTACCATTCGATGACTCGTCATTCGACGCAGTGTGCACGCTATTCTCTTTCAGGGATTGGTTTGACAAGAGAGCGGGGATTTCTGAGGCGCTGAGAGTTCTGAAGCCTGGAGGGGCATTAATCATCGCTGATCCGGCGAAAATAAATCGTGTCCACGGTTTTCTTGGATGGCTGTGGATGAGAACCTACGTCAGTCTCTACGCGAGGATTCTCTACGGAACCAGTGGTCACCCCTGGAAATGGTTGACGAAGACCTACGTCAGTTTTGGTACCACAAGAGATTACGTTAAGATGCTGGAAGAGCAAGGTTTCAAAAGCGTTAGTGGCGAGGTAATTTTCCCTGGTATGGTAACATTATGGCAGGGTAAAAAACAGGAGATATAACGAGGTGAAAAAATGATACACTATTTTCCCGGAATGGCGGCTGGAATGATTATCCTGCAAACTGCGATCGTAGCACCGAGTCTCTTCAGGACCCTTGAGATTGATGACTTCGGTCGGTCGATAAGGGATTTGTGGCCGAAGTTTTTCGTATCCTTGGCAGTAATTGGTTTATTGGGAACGGTGACCCTTTACTACGAGGGCACGTCAAACATCTATCAGTACTCTGTAACCGGCCTTACTTTCTTTTTGTCCAGTGTCTGCTACCTATTGATACCCCATACAAACAAGGCGACCGATGAGGGCAATCAGAAGCGTTTTGACATACTTCATAGGATGAGCGTCTCCTTCACGCTTATCATGCTGTTAATCAACATTGGATTCTTTTTCTCATAGCCGTGTAAAATTACAAGTTACTAAATCCCAAATGCCCGACCACAGCGCGATAGGTGAACAGATGACTGGTTTCTGTGATGATTGTGGGACTGAGGCTCAAACCTTGTCATACCACAGCAAATTGATACTTGATGCTACGGACAGATCGAAATCCGAAGGACTTGGGGCGAAAGTGGAGCTTTGTCTGGAATGCTATGAGATGATGGTGATTAAAGAGCAGATTGAATACTGGAAATCGCATATTCGAGAGGAGAGTAATCGTTCCTTGTAGTGTCGACTCAGAAAATGAAAAACGGCTTTCGACAAGTGACGAATCTCCAAATGAATGGTTTGGTTAGCGGATTGAACGCTATGTTTAGTATCCAGTCTGGTAATCGCATTATCCAACTTCCTATCCTAAAAGATAGTTTTGAGTTTCTCATAACGGAGCCCATTTGACGTTTCCATTCGAGTTCATAGTCATGCAACGAGGCCCCATTTTCCAAGTGTGATACTATTGTTTGTCCTGCAATCCTGCCCCCTATCATCGCAATAGTAATCCCCGCTCCGTTGGAGGGGAGTACCATCCCCGCAGAATCGCCGACCAACAGGTGATTGCCCTTCACAAAGCTGCTAATAGTACCCGACATAGGAAGGGATCCGGCCCCCCTGAAGGTAATTTCTCCCTGATATTTGGATATGAATTCCTCCGCGAGAGAATTCAATGAGTTTCTCTTGGAGAGTTCCCTTTGTATGCCCAGCCCAATGTTTGCACCGCTTTCCTTGGGGAAGACCCAAGCATACCCACCTGGGGCCATGGAACCGAAGTGAAGTTCGACAGCGTCCCCGAATTCACCATCCATTAGTACGAATTTGATTGGAATCTTGAGTGATGATTCACTCCAATATTTTCTTCTGAGAGGGTCATTGTGACCGCCTGCACCAACGATTACCTTTGCCTTGAGACGCCTTCCATCCCTCAGAACAACGGATCCCTCCTCGACTGTCTCTACCCTCGCTCCAGTCAAGTAGTGTGCCCCCTTGGATGAGGCCAGTTCAACCAACCACTCATCATGGATTACTCTGTTTAGCATCAAGCCATCAAACGGATACTTCAGGGGTTTTCCGGAGGGGGGGACAATATGCATCTCAGATGTTCTGCGAGAAATTGCTTCCTCGGGGGTTTGCAGCAAATCGTCGACATCTGGAACATCCGGACAAAGCCTCCTCATCTCATCATTTGTTGGCACTAACTCCCCGCACTGAAGGGGCGAACCTATTGAATCTCTCCTATCTATGACCAGGACCTTTTTGCCTCCTTCTGCGACGTAGCGCGCAGTTGTAGACCCTGCAGGCCCGCCCCCTATCACAATGACGTCCCAGTTTTCGGGTTCTTCGGTCATGGTATCCTCGAAATTACACTTTCCTGTTTCTTGAGATTACTGCTACCTCAGAGATGAGGTCCTTGGCGTCTGATGGAGGGAGTTTGGAGATTATTTCGAGAGCGCGATCGACGTGATTCTGAATGAGTTGCCTTGTGTATGAGAACGATCCGGATATCTCTAAGAGTGTAGTCAGCTCGTTCCACCTATCATCACTGAAATTGGTCAATACATCAGCTAAGTGCTCTCTCTCGGAGCCGTGTAAGATGGTCAGAGCGTGGATTATTGGGAGCGTCATCTTTCCTTCATGGACATCCGTTCCCCTTGGTTTCCCCATTTCCGGATCGCCAGTTAGGTCAAGAAGGTCGTCTACCAGCTGGAAGGCCCTGCCAAATTCAGTCCCGAAATCATACATCATTCTGGAAACCTCCTTGGAGGACCCAGCGACCAATGCCGCACAGGCTGTCCCCGTTGCGAAAGGGCCAACTGTTTTTCCATCGATTATCGAGTAGTAATCCTCAGGGGTGGTTGTGAGATCTCCAATATGGTTGAATTGTTGAAGTTCCCCTCTGGCAATATTCGTGCAGGAGCTTGCTATCATGTCGACAACGTCCATTTCATATCTCCCCCCTTTGGAGAATCCTAGAGCGAAAAGGTAGTCTCCAGCAATAATTGCGTGGGCCAGGCCATGTGATGAGTGGATGGTGGGTCTGCCCCTTCTAAATCTGGATTGGTCGTATATGTCGTCATGTATCAAGGTAGCAGTATGAATCAACTCTGCAGACAATGCTAAGTCCATTACCTCCTTGACATCGTTTCCTCCCGCTGCTTCATATGAGAGGATGGCAAGTAGGGGCCTGAGCCTCTTCCCGCCAGATAGTAGAACATCCCGCGCTAGATCCATGGCTGGGGCGCCAGTAGAGGATATCGCCTCCTGTACGAGATTCTCGAGTTCTTCCTCGAAAAGATTCAATCTTCTTTCCAAGCCGCGCTTCACAGATAGCTTGGATACCATGTTATCATTTGTGTGGGCTGGGGTCGCATATATCAACGAGTGTGCGTGCGCTTGGCCGGGCACAGTGAGTGCTCCCCCCCTAGAGGTGGATGCGATGGAAGAAGGACTTACTCTAGCCACACTGGACTCCCATGATTGTCCAGTTGGTTCCAGGATGGCTTCTTTCCTCTCCTCGGAGGGGTCACCTGAGTTTAGGATTGACCTCACTCAGACACAAAGTCTGGAAGACGGCCTGAGGAGACTTGAGACTGGCGATATTGACATTCTTGCATCTCCCGCTCAGATGATACATGGGAACATGATGGCCGTTCTTCAGGCTGAATGCAAGGTGATTGGCGCAAGAACACCTGTCAGGCCTTATCCTGTTCTAGTTTCAGAAAATAAATTGCAGTACCAACCGAAATCGGCAATACTGCTCTGCGATAGCAAACTGATTAGGAGGCAACTCAGAAGGGCGAGGAGGGGAATCAGAATACTCTCTCCTCAGGCATATGCACATTTTGAGGGGATTGGGCCGATCCCAGATGACCAACTCAGTTTGACAGGGTGGATGGAAGGGCTAAGAGAGTCTGGCGATATTGATGGATTTGTAATAACAAGGGGACTCTACGACAGATGCCAACTGGTTAGCAGGAGGCATTCTCTACTACCTGATGGACTAAATGAAGGGGATCCACGGTTTATTCCACCCGCTTACTCGGACTTGGTAGTATTCGTGGCTAGGAATCGCTTTCCGATTAGTATTGCCGAAGAGATTTCCGAGAAAGAGGGAGAAACTGCTTGGTGGGTTCAGAATAGCATGATTGGCTCGTTGGATAACGAATCACTGGAGAAGATGGGGATTATGGTCAGACACCGACAAGTCAGATCGCTGATTAAGCAGGCAGAGTCAACTCGTGATTTGACATTGGAGCAGGTGTGCCTTGATCCCGACGGAGAGGTTATCGAGGAAGAGGTACATGTGGAAATAAGAATGGAAAGATTGTCAAAGGATGGGAAGAGGACCGTGGGACTTCACCGGGTAATAAGATACTCAGATTTCGAAAGGGCTACGGTCGCTTCTTTGAGGGACTGGGAGACAATTCTTAAGGAAGTTTCCAGAGACGTTCCCAAGGACTTCCACGATGATCCCGATAGTCCACCGTTTATCCATCTGGATGATTAGCGAGAGGATGCTCAATCCTCAGAATTTGTGAGGGTGGAAAGAAATATGCACGCAACGGATATGACTGCGCTGTCATCCCGGGAACCGGTGCTCCCATGATCTATGACATGTCCTCCCTCGACTCGCTGTATCGGGGAAGGTTGGTTGAGTTACGGGAAATGGCTGAAACACGAAGAGTTTCGAAGAGTGGTTCTGTGGAGGTTCTGCGCGCTCGTCTTATACACAACATCGTGCTAAAGGACATGGACCTCTCTTGGGATGGGATTCAAAGCATGAGTCACAATGAGCTTGGGGAAATTCTCAAAATTTTTGGAATAAAATCATCCGGGTCCCAAAGAGAGAGGCGCCAGCGTCTCTGGCTTCACTTGAATTTCGACTCCCGCAGGATGACAATTGAGAGGCTTGCGGAAATGGACAGGGACGAGCTTCATGAACTCTGTGTGAGGCTAGAATCGCCATTGACGGGAAACAGAACTGTCCTGATGGGAAGAGTGGCAGGAGTGTTGACCAACCAACTTAACGGATGGGGGAGGATCAAAAGAAGCCTCAGGAGAAATGGCCTGAAAATTTCAACGACCAGCAGTCACCCCGAAGATGGAGGGGATCATCTGGAGGAGAATGAGGCCCAGGATTTTGATTTTCATTTGGAGTCGTCTGTTGCGGTTGTCGAGGACGCGCATGATTCCCTGATTCTGGGTATAGACACCCTAGTGCCTGAGGTACAACAGGACCTCAGAGTAATTTCCTCGTATGCATCTGAGATTGACCGGATTGTAGGGACGATATTGAGAGGAAGTGGAGGTGTCTGGGGAGAGGGACAGAAGGAACTTATGCTCAGGTTGTCTAAGAGGAGGGGGTGGCCAGTGGACAATGAAACGGTTAGAACCAGACTTTCTCGTGTTTCCACAGACATCGCGGAAATTCGCGGTGCGAGAATCGGCGAGTTTGGGAGGATGAGTAGCAACAAAATATTGAGAGCGCATGTGATTTCCGAATCGTCAGCACGAAGGATAAGGGAGAAAATGGAGATCGCCGATTCACTGTTGGATGAGATAGGCCCTTAGAGGATCTGGAAAAATCCAAACCTTGGCTCGATAATCGTTCCATCGACATCCCTCATTCCTTCTATCGCGTCCTCCGCATCCTCTCTCGAGAATCCCGATTGAACGCATGCGAGAATAATCGAGTCGTATTCCGCGCCTTGGCCTGCGTCTGCTGATTCAATCGCTCTGATGATTGTGGCAGATATGTCCCCTGCAGGCTCGATTGGAGCTTTTGATTCTGGAGATGAAGGGATTTCATCGGCCCCAGTCACTTCGGAGCGAGACATCTCCAGTTCAGCTTCGGCCATGCTGGACCTCCCAGACGCAATAGACAAGGCCTGTAGGACTCCTACCCTGTAATTCTCTAGATCAAATTCCGGATAGTGTGACCTCGACTGAGCCATGCCCTCGGCCAAGTCTCCCGGGATGCCTCCGTCTACGAGAGATGATGCTACGGCCTCCAATCCAGCTGAGTCTTCGTAGGCCTTCATTCTTCTCAAAGTCGCTTCAGACGCATCAACCAACCACCTGGAGTACCTCTCCTTGTCAATTATTGCCAACTGCTCCACTCTAAGGGAAGTGAATACCCCGCCGTCCTCGGTTTCAAACCACCTGGCCTTTCCGACTAGGGACATTAAGAATCTGTCACCTGATTCAAATCTAGCTAACAGCTCTTCCGCCTCTGGGTGCATCTCTTCTTGGAAGGGAGCAATGTTGAATACATGGTTTCCCGTTGGGTCCCTAATATGTCCAGAATAGCTAGGGCCGTTGTCTCCGTCCCTTCTCTCCAACCTGTCTATCACTCCTGAGACCAAGGCCCTATTGACTCTGGCCCCAAGTTTGGTGATGACGAAAGAGGGGTCGAATTCCCCTGTTCCCATCTCGGTCAGAGAAGCGTCTGAATACTCCTGCGCAAGCATCCTTATTGCAGTCTGTCGGGGAGATCTGCGAGACTCCATCACATTGTCACCCCCCATCTCTCTATGACATTCTCCGCGGCTACTGATGAGGAAATAGAGTCGTCTTGAACACTGTCGGCCAGAAGCATCGCGCCCTGGTCGTCAATGAGGGCTAGTCCGTTCACATAGACAGCTCTTCCTAGGGCCTTTTCCCTCACCGAGGATAGGAAGAAGTCTTGACCGTCCTTGGAAATCATCTCAGATACCTCTGCCTGAGTCATTCCTAGGAATTTCTCTGCGGGTTCCTTGGACAGCAACAGGGATACATTGGAAATCCCGTCGTCCAGGACCATTCTGATTCGCAAGTCCTCCTCCCCTCTTTGTGGGCCACAGTCAACGCATACCCCGTCCCTGAGTCTCTTCCTGCACTTTCTATCCCTGTCTTGCAGTTGTACGGTGCATCTCTCAATTATTCCTGAGTCGCCTGTGACTAGAACAATAGACCCACCTGTACGAATTCCGCGTCTCGTCCCTCCTGCTACTAGCTCAGTTAACTCAACATCCACCCAATGATCATCTGGGTCGATCTTCTCCCATGTCGGACTTTCCAAGCTAGTCGCCTGCTCAATATCGTCTATCACAAGATCTGGGGAACCCTGCCATGACTGGACTCTCGCCTCATTGAGGTGAATGAAGTCTCCCGGTTTGGGGTCGAAATCACACCATGCTGTGAGTCTGCATCTGCCAGTGGGATCCATAACATCCCCACTTCTGACGATTCTTTCTGAGCCATCCTTTGCAGTGAATGATCTCTTGTACCACGATTCTACCTGAAGTGTGATTTCTACGTCCCTCATACCGTTTCTCAAACCTGAAATCGTACTCTTCTTAGTTGAAGCTAGATCTTCCATGCTTGCAAAGGAGTTGTCATGGTAGACCTCTACCCTAGTTGTATCGCCGATATTAACTTCTGGAGTATCTCGAAATCTCCGTATTGAAGCCCCCTCGATTTTCAGGAGTGTGCCTGCCTCATGGTCAAAATCTGACCATGAAAGCATTCCGATGCTACCAGTCTCATCGGCTAGTCTCCCTCTGACAACATTCAGTTCTCCCGAGCCATCCCTCTTGACGATGACATCTTTCTTTGTTGAGAGGACCCTAGCGACAATATTCACGAATCCGTCAGATTGCGAGGCTCTTTCAACAGAGATTGGCTCATCGGTCCTCTCGGGATTCGCTTGCCCGCCCTCCCTCAGCACTGATATCCTCGAGGTTCTGTTGATGTTGATGGATTTCTTTTCGTTCCATTCATTGACAGACACTCCCTCGAGTCTGACCACAGATCCAGGGGCTAGATTCTGGCTATGACCTCCCCAATCTTTGTAATCCCATCTCTCTCTTTTGTCACTAGATTCCCATGGGTTATCCTCAATCCACCCGAAAGCGATTTGTCTCTCTTCACCATTCTTCATCTTTTGCATTCTCGGCGTGTAGGAAACCACAGCTACCTCCACAGTCACGTTCCTATCTTCGGAACCAAGATCAGAGAACCTATCGACTTTCCTAACAGAGGGAGGAGGGGCGCCGGAGCTTGTTGATCCTGTGGCTTCTATTCCCGCAGCGGCCTGAAACTTCCTTATCACCGATCTCATTGCGTCTTCTGGAGGTATGAGAAACTCTTCCTCATATCTCCTGAACTCCTCAGCTATTTCATCTTCACTAGCGTCTTTACATTCTTCCTTTACAGTGGCTACCAGATTTGCATATTTTCCATCAACGGTCATTTATCTGCCCCCTAGACGAGGAAGGCTGAGTCTAATTTACCCGAGGAGGGATTTCCCTTGTCAGAGGATTTTACCTCCAAATCTTGGATGATATCGCATCGTGCGGTTTGGGGAAGACTCAGCACTTCATCACCTCAGGTTAGCTCCGTTAACATCGGCGGTAAATGAAGGTGTCCATCATAATTGGATGATGAGCAATGCCATTAACCGGAATACCCCCTGAAACTTTCATGGGGGCGGGCGAGTATTGCAGATTCGGGATTCTGACTGCGTCTGACAGAGCGAGCTCAGGCGAGTACGAAGATCTCAGTGGGCCATCCATAGAGTCATTTCTTGAACAGGCTTTAACATCGCCTTGGGAAGTTGAGAGGGTGGTCGTCCCTGACGAGAGAGATTCAATTATATCATCTCTAATTGAGCTAGTCGATGTGAAACGTTGCTCGGTAGTGGTGACGACGGGGGGGACTGGTCCTGCTCCTCGTGATGTCACTCCTGAAGCCACCGCGGAAGTATGTGAGAAAATCCTGCCCGGCTTCGGGGAGAAGATGAGGTCAGTATCTCTGAAATATGTCCCGACAGCTATTCTTTCTCGACAGATTGCAGGGATTAGAGGGGCTTGTATAATCATTAATCTGCCAGGTTCCCCCAAGTCCATAAGGCAGATTTTGGATGAAGTTTTTCAGGCTGTTCCATACTGCGTGGATCTGATAGGGGGCCCTTACATCACGACCGATCCCAGTGTCGTAGACTCCTTCCGTCCTGCACATGCAAGACGCGAATGATTGAACAGGTGATGTCTACTCGGACACTCATGGCGAAGATGAAGTCTGGTGGAATTAATACTGATAGACAGAAAGATGAGTTGCGTGATGTGGACGTTACACTGGATTTTACACCAAACGCACTTTCATCGCTTCTTTACAAACAAGGAGACACGACAGTGCTTGTTTGCGTCACAAAAGCGCCGTCTCTACCAAGGTGGTTTCCAAAGAATTCAGACCGAGGCTGGGTCCATGCGGAATATTCACTCCTCCCTGGATCTACCGACACCAGATTCAGAAGGGAGAGGAATGGCGCGAAGGGTAGGACAATGGAAATCGAGAGATTGGTGGCAAGGTCCCTCAGAGGAGCTGTGAATCTTGAGGAACTAGGGCCAGTCGCGCTCACTGTGGACTGCGACATACTGAACGCTGATGGAGGCACTAGGTGCGCATCCATTACCGCCGCGTGCATTGCCCTCAGGCTTGCAATTAGGCGCTTGATAGAATCCGGCGGTTGTCTGCCAAAGGAATTGAGACCTACAAGAGATGACATCGCCAATGGCTGGACTCCTCCCAGTCTCACGAAGGAGGAAAGGCATGCGCACGAGCAGAAAGTCATGGCAAATGATGTCTCTGCCATCAGTGTAGGGCTGATTGAGGGGGAGGTCTTCTTGGATCTCGACTATGTCTTGGACAGTAATGCTGATGTGGATATGAATGTAGTTGGAACCAGTGACGGGATGTTTGTGGAAGTTCAAGGCACTGGAGAAGAGGCGACGTACTCACGAGAGCAGTTTGATTCTCTGATGGATATGGCTGAGATAGGACTGAAGAGACTTCAGGATATCCAATCCAAGGTCCTTCAGGAGTACTAATCTAAAGATAAGACCGGAAATTTTGGTGGGACTGGCCGGACTTGAACCAGCGGCCTCCGCATCTTCAGTGCGGCGCTCTCCCAGCTGAGCTACAGTCCCGTAGCAACCTTGGCACCATGGTCATGACTTCAAATCTTCCTGATAATAAATATCTCAATATTTCCTGGGTCGTAGATTAAACAACAGCTCAAAAGCAAGAATTTGGCGCTAAGGTTGTGTCTTCTGCGATAGTTTGGTTCCGCAAGTGTCTGAGGCTCCATGACAATCCAGCTCTAAGCTGGGCCTGTGAATCTGAAGAGGTCAACAGCATACTACCAGTCTTCATTATCGATGAGGAGCTGGACAATGAGAAATCATCTGGATTCGGGTTCAATAGAATGAGGTTCCTTGTCCAGTCACTTAGGGACCTCAATGACAGTATGGAGAAGGAGCTCGGCCTACAGCTCAAGATTATCAAGGGAAGTTACTTAGATTCCATAAAGGACGTGGTGAAACAGCTTGGAGAGGATGTTTCCTACATCGCTTACGATTACTGCTCCGAGCCATTGAGCTTGTCAGTTTCAGCCGACATAACCAATTGGGGGTCATCTGAAAAGATGCATCCAGAGTCAAAGGTTTTTCCAGCCACTCATACTTTGCTGGACATAGAGAGGACCTTGACATCTGAGAAATATTCCCGTCCCAATTCAATGAGAGACATGGAGAGAATTTTCCAAGGCCAATTTGGCACGGACGAGTTTGGCTTCTATGATATCGGTGGGCCTCTTCCAGTACCAGCCGGAACGAAGCCGATGACTCCCATGGCCCCCCTAGGCACCGAAGTCAGCATTTCTGACTTGGAAGAATACTTGTTCCACCGTTATCCGAGTAGGATGCAGGAATATCACCACTTTCCAGGGGGTGAGACGGTGGCATTGCAAAGACTCTCCGCAAAGGTCATCGGAAAGGAGGATTACGTCAACAACTTCAGGAAGCCAAAGACCTACTCAACAAACTTAGATGAAGATCCGTTGGAGCCAAGCACAACCGGTCTTTCTCCCTACTTGAGCACGGGATGTCTTTCCATCAGGACCGTTTGGCATGAATGCAGGAAGTCATATCTCGCGGGGGAACACAGCCAGCCACCAGAGTCATTACACGGGCAGATGATGTTCAGAGAGATGTTTTACCTCCTTTCGAGATCAGTCGCTAACTGGGACATGGACACGGGAAATGAAAGTTGCAAGGAGATTCACTGGGATGAATTTGATCCAGACCTGGTCGGTCCTTGGGAATCAGGCATGACTGGTTACCCGTACATTGACGCGATGATGAGGCAACTTGACGGAACAGGGTGGATGCATCACCTCGGACGGCATGCGGTGTCCTGCTTCCTCACGAGGGGGCAACTGTGGCAAAACTGGACCGTTGGTAGGGATGTGTTTGAGAGGAAGCTTCTGGACAGTGATTGGGCGATAAACAACGGCAACTGGCTGTGGCTGGCTGGAGTAGCCCCGTTTTCCATGCCCTACTACAGGATATACAACCCATGCCCAGACTCAAAGTCTAGCCTCAATGTTGAGACGAAGCTAGCGGAATTTGTCAGGCATTGGGTACCGGAACTCAAGGACTTCCCATCGAGATACATCTTCGAGCCCCATTTGGCCCCTCTATCTGTTCAGAGCACAGCGGGTTGCATAATTGGGGAGGACTACCCTTTACCGATTGTGGATAGGAAGGAGAGCAGGGCGAAAAATTTAGCGAGATTCAAAATGAGTCTCCAGAATTAGGTTTACTGTGAAACAAATTGACCGGAAACTGGGGTTTATACTACAGGCACAGGACATTCAATCATGCCTGTGGATGTGGTCTGGTTCAAGAAGGACTTGCGTTCCAAGGACCATGCGCCCTTGGTTAGCGCTTCACTGTCGGGCAGGACTGTAGTCTGCTTGTTCATACTGGAACCTGAAAGGTTGGAGCTTGACGACGTTGACCCCATCCACATTCAGTGGGAATTAGACTGTGCGGTCGACCTTTCGGCGACACTCAGACGTTTAGGAGCGGACCTGCACTTTGCGGTAGGCGATGCAGTTAGCATCCTGAACGATATCGATCGAAAACACGGAATTGATAGATTACTATCACACGAGGAAACTGGAAACTCATGGTCCTTCGGAAGAGACAAGCGTGTTCTAAGATGGTGCAGAGGTAGGGAAATTGAATGGCTTGAGTATCCACACAACGGGGTAGTTCGCAGGCTAGGGTCAAGAGACGATTGGAAGAGACACAGGGACAAGCGAATGAGGGAGTCACTCAGCGATGCCCCATTGTTCTCCAAGAGCGTGCCGTTCAATGGACCCATCCCCCGATTGGAGGATTTGGGACTACGCCCTAGGGATCTCAAAATGAGGCCTGCCCCTGGCGAGGAAGCGGCGTTTCAGAAGCTTCAGTCATTTCTTCACCATGATGGAAAGGAGTACAGGCGGGCCATCTCAAGCCCCACACTGTCTGTCAAACATGGCTCTGGACTATCTCCTTATTTCTCATCTGGGTCACTGTCCATGAAGAGGGCGGTTCAGGAGACAACATCAAGAATCAAATGGATTAATGAAAACAGATCGAATATCCAAGGATCTGGGGACTGGATCAAGAGCCTTTCCTCTTTCAGGAGGAGGCTGGCATGGAGATGTCACTTCATCCAAAAAATGGAGATGGAGCCGAATCTTGATCTGGTCGCACAGAATCCTGTAATAGATAGAAATATGGAAAGAGAGCTTGACGATGAAAGGTTTGAAAGATGGAAAAATGGCGAAACGGGGTGGCCTTTCCTAGACGCTTGCATGAGGCAGTTGAACGCCACGGGATGGATAAACTTCAGGATGCGAGCGATGATTATGTCCGCCGCCTCATACAATCTATGGTTACCATGGAGGGAAACTGGGACCTATCTTGCGAGGCAGTTTATTGATTACGAGCCTGGTATTCACTGGTCGCAAGTTGGGATGCAGTCGGGCACGACTGGGATTAACACAATCAGAGCCTATTCGATGACCAAACAAGGAAGGGACCAAGACCCAGAAGGCGAGTATATCAGGAAATGGGTCCCCGAACTCTCCATGGTACCTACTAAATTCATCCATGAGCCATGGAAAATGCCAGATAAACTTCAGAGTGAGTTATCTTGTTTGATTGGCGTGACATACCCGACGCCAATACTAGACGAGGTTGAAAGTAGGAAGTCGGGAGTGAGTAGGAGCTATGCGGCCAGAGGGGGCGAGGAAGCTAGGTCAATCAGCAAGAGGGTACTGGAGCTTCATGGTAGTCGGAGCAAACCTAGGAGGAGGAAGCCCAAACCAAGTAGCGGAGTCCAAAAGAAACTGTTCTAGAACAAGTCGTCATCATCTTCTGGGGTATCGAATGACATCATCTTCGTCGGGGACTTGGAGGCAACCGCGGAGGGCTTAGATTCTTCTTTCTCCTCCCTGCTCTTAGCCTCGGCTACTTCTTGCTCTAGTAGCTCGAGCTCCTCAGGAGTGAGTCCACTCTCCTTGGCAAGCTTGATTCTTCTTTCGTCACGCGCCCTGATCTCCATCAGCCTTTGTCTGGCCTTGTCGTAATGTTGCATCATGTACATAGCATCATGCTCAAGGAGAGGGGAGTCGGAAATGATAGTGATATCCATCCAATCCCCCTCCTCGGCGAGGAACTCGGCGAATGGTTCGAACTTCAAATCGGACTTCTTGATTTGGGTGTAGTGCAGGGCATTCCCCATCCTATGCTCTATCCCGGCAAAATGGCAGTAGAATTTGCTGCCCCCATAAGTCTCTCTGACCATATCAAAGAGTTCTGCATAGTCCTCGCTTGTCCTCATTGAGCCGTGTCCTCTGGCATGAATATGCCCAAGGTTCAGCACCGGGACGGTTCCCTCAACGTGATTACAGACCTCGAGGACCTCTTCCACAGTGCCCCACAGCTCCTGCCTTCCTGAGGTTTCCACTCCGACAAGGGAAGGCTCCTGCTCTGAGATCCAAGGAAAGGCAGTGTAGGCGTCCTCATCCTGTTCGCCCCAGATGCTTCTGACCCTGTCTACGATCCCTGAGAAAATATTTGCTACCTGCTCGTTGGCCTCAGTCCCTGGCTCATACTCACCATACGGCCCTACATGGTAAACTAGGTGTCTTGCGTTAATTATCGCGCCTGCCTGCATTGATGCCTCCATCTTCGCCAGTGACCTGTTTCTCTCTCTTCGGTTTCCTAGAAGCTCAGCGTAGTACGGGCCATGGAGGTTCATCTCAATCCCAGAATCCCATGACAGGATCCCCGCCTGCCAATACTGGTCGAAATGCTTTGGTTGAACAGGCCTGACCGTTTGTATTTCCATTGCCTCTAGGCCAAGAGCGGTGATGTCGTCCATGCCCTCTACGATAGTACGGCCTTTGCAGGAAAGAGGCACACCTGCCGGACCCAATTTCAGTGACATGCTTGTGTCCTCGCGGGTCCGAGCGAAAGGACGTCCCTTCAAAAGGGGTTTCTGATAAAAGTCCGAAATGTGGCTCAATAAGAGATTTACTACCAAGAGGCGGCGACTTTGATGCCACTGATACCAGTTCCAGAAGATGGTAGTGATTTGAGGAACCCGGAGAGCCATGATATTCCACTCTGGTGAGAGGCGATGTCGATTTCGAAGTCGCCCATAGAATGTGATACGGATACAGCCGAACCATCCAGGGAAACCCCACAAACAATGGGCACCATTGTTTTCGCCCTGACCTCGGAGAGGAAATTCTGCCCACCTATTCCCTCAAGAGCGGACACGGAATTGGATGCCTCCTGGGTGAAGAACAAAACGTGAATCTGCCTCATCTTAGCTATTATCGAGCCCCATGTCTTCGATATCATTTCGGGCTCATCTGGCATGTCAACGACCATCACATTCCGGCATCCCTCGAGCTCAGCGAATGTCATAGAGGCAGACCATGCCATTGCGGGACTTTTGCCCAGACTCACCATAGATGAAGAGTTTACCATCCAGTGCGCTGTCCCCATTAGTTTCTTCCAGTCAATTGCGCCATGGTCGAAGGACTCGAAAGGCTCTCCAGGCGACGATGTAACTATGATGCTGGGGACTCCCATGTCGAGAGCTGCCAGCGCAACTGCGCTAGCAAGATCACCGTAGCCCGGCTCGCCCAGGGATATCAGCCGGGGAGAGTCCTGCATGAACATGCCCGAAGAGGCTTGGTCATAGGATTAGTGGTCCAGTTTCCACCTTAGCAGGGCTATGGCCCCTCCCATTCCAAGAAGTTGCTGTCCCGCATCATGGTCTACTGAGGCTTGGATTACCTCTCCCCTGGATGATTTGATTTCCTCGCATATGCTCTCCCATCTGCTCCTGGTGTTCTCATCGCCCTCCCTGATCATGGAGGCATCGATGATTAGTGATTCAACCGCCCCTTGTGAGGCAGCGTCAGATATCAAGGACATCCCGTAGGTTACCGCGCCATTTACCGAGACTCTTCTAAGTGCCTCTTCTATGGCTCTTATTTCCTTGACTAGGACGTGTTCACCGAGGATAGCGTCTGCTGCTCCTTCTGAGAGTACTTCATTGGCCGCTGACCTCCCCCCAATAGATGTCGGAGCATTCGTTATAGTGTTCTTGGACCCCGTGTCCCTGAGTCCCTTCTCAAACCTCTCCCTCGCCATACCCGGCCCGCAAATCACCAATGGCATCTCATCAGCGAAGACCATGCCAACCTCTCTCGCCACATCCTCAAAGAAGGCATTTCTGACGGAGGATGGGTCACTAACTCTCTTCCCACCACCCCGCATGGAGAACTGTGAGACATCCCGTATTCCCCTAGACGTAACTTCGAATACAAGAATTTCATCTGACTCGACCACTATTAGCCCGGCCTTGGCTTTGGTGCCAGATGATATTGCCTCTGCGATCAGGTCTAGATCGGACCTTTCCAGCCCCCCATCCCTGGATATCTCTACTTCATCCCCCGGCGATACGATGTGAGTGTGATGGCTACCGATATCGATCTTTGCCTCCTTGATAACACCATGGACCCTCAAATTATCCGTGAACGACTGGAACGCAGCCTCATGAGCGTCTAGGACGATCCACATCGGCTTTCTCTCAGCGCTCTTAGCCCTGCCATCCTCCTTTGTGCCCGTTGTTGAGTCCCTTCTGTGCGATAGCATACCAACTGAGGATCCCTTTCTGCAAATCTTGGAAAGCACCCAGAGGTCATCCTCATCCTCTACGCGCAGACGAACCCCCTCATCGAGTCGCTTTACCCTGCGCATATTTTCACCTATCCGAAGACCCCTTGGAGTCGTCCATCCTCATCCATGTCCATGTCCATGGCAGCGGGCCTGCTTGGCAGTCCTGGCATGGTCATCATCGAACCGCAAACAGCGACGATGAATCCCGCGCCCGCGTTCAACCTTGCCTCCCTCACTTGCAACGTAAACCCGACCGGAGCACCCAGCACCTTCTTGTCATGGGTGAAAGAATACTGGGTCTTCGCCATGCAGACTGGAAGGTTACCGAATCCCCATTTCTCGAACTTCTCGATTGATGAAGCGGCTGATGCGCTCAGGTCGACGTTGTTTGCGCCATACACATTTGTTCCAATCCTCAGTATCGCCTCCCTGGATGGCATTCCAGGGTCAACAATTGGGGTGAATGGACTGCCTCTCTCATCATGGGAATTGCATGCTGACACCACCGAATCGGCCAGATCGGCCGCGCCCTCCCCACCTTTCGAGAAACCGTCGAAGATTACTATGTCAACAGCCCCTGCCTTGGTTGCCTCGTCTCGAATAGCATCGAGTTCTGCATCGGTATCAGTTCTGAACCTGTTTATCGAGACCACTACTGGTATGGACGTGGTAGCCAGATTCTTGACATGCCTCCTCAGGTTAGAGGCGGCCCCTGATCTCACTGCTTCGACATTCTCTGTCTCTATTTCGTCCTTGGTGGGTCTGGATCCCCCTCCTCCTGCAACGCCTCCTCCGTGAAGCTTCATCGATCTGACCGTGACATTGAGAACAATGCAGCTAGGGGGTATTCCAGAGGCCAGGGATTTGATATGCAACGCCTTTTCAGCACCCATCTCTGCTCCGAACCCAGCCTCTGTGACCACGTAGTCTGATCTGGACAGAGCTAGCTTGTCGGCGATGATCGAGGAGTTTCCATGGGCGATGTTGGCGAATGGTCCGCAATGGACAAATGCAGGGTTGCCCTCCAGCGTCTGGACAAGGTTTGGTAGCATTGCCTCCCTCAGGAGAAGAGCCATTGACCCTGCAGCCCCCAGATCCTCGGCGGTGACTGGGCCACCAGAATTCGACTCGGCCACAATTATTCCCCCCAGTCTCTCCCTTAGGTCGGCATAGCTCGTTGCCAGGGAGAGTATTGCCATCACTTCACTAGCCGCGGTGATGTCGAATCTCTCAGATCGAGTAACTCCAGTCGCCGGGCCTCCGAGACCTATGCTAACTTGTCTCAGAGTCCTGTCGTTCATGTCAATGACCCTAGGCCAAAATATCCTGTTGGTGTCAATGTCCAGTACATTTCCTCTGTGGAGGTGATTGTCAAGTATCGCTGAGCAGAGGTTGTGAGCGGATGTTATGGCGTGGAGGTCACCGGTGAAGTGTAGGTTAATCTGCTCCATTGGCAATACCTGTGAGTACCCCCCACCAGCCGCGCCTCCCTTGATTCCGAAAACCGGGCCGAGTGAGGGCTCCCTGATTACACAACATGCATTGTGTCCACGGTGGTTGAGTCCCTGGTTGAGGCCAATAGTCGTGACAGTCTTGCCCTCGCCATAAGGAGTAGGGTTTACGCTTGTCACTAGGATCAGCTTTCCTCTTTTGTTTGCCTGTCCCCTAGAAAGAGCCTCCCAAGATACCTTGGCGATATGAGGTCCGTGGAGAATCAGGTCACTGCTCGTTAGTCCTAACTGCTTCGCAACTTCTTCAATCTTCATGGGTTCAGCCGCGCGGGCAATATCAAGGTCGCTGTCCATGGTACCCGGAGGGGCCATACATACCCGTTATTTTCGGTTGGGGATCCACAGACCGAATCATTCTCAATGGGGCACGAAGACGGTCGGAGCGAGAGGGGGCGTGCGAGTTGGGTTGTCCTGATTTCTGGGGTGTTGCTGGCTATCCGATTTCACATTCTCTGACGCCTCGTCTTTTCGAGATTGTAGGTAGCGCCCTTGGTTTTGAGGGTGTGAAAACCGTATCCTTGGAGGCAGGAAGTGCGGAGGATTTTCTCGAAAGAGCGTCAGAACTAGATGGCGATCTTTGGATATCATGCACCAGTCCACTAAAGAA
>CETK01032697.1_pt1 | contig 18331 bp, 15 predicted proteins | sample 361431 | NCBI WGS metagenome assembly CETK01 (sample SAMEA2622452, study PRJEB7988) | marine metagenome | biome: marine biome (ENVO:00000447); feature: surface water layer (ENVO:00002042); material: "saline water (ENVO:00002010), including plankton (ENVO:xxxxxxxx)" | depth 5 m | reverse complement strand
TTATGTTTATAGATTCCACCATTACTAATTTGATATGCAGCATAAGGAATATATGTTGCTTGTGTGTACCATATAAGCATTGGTTTTATATAAGTATTTACTAAAGTTTGATTTACAGTTGTCAAATTATTATTTATAACTTGACTCTGTAAGGAGGTGTATAATTTACCACCTAAATAATTCTGTATAATAGTATCTTGAGCTACTTCAACAAACTGTATGAGTTTATCAGTATCTACATTTCCGTCTATTATAGATTTTCTTTTTAATTCGTCAAGTGTGATAAATAATGCTTTCATTTTTTATAATTTGGATGATGTCCTCTGTTTGGCATATCTTTAGGTGCTATAGAAACCTCACTAGGATTCTTAGGTTCTTTCATACCGTCATTTATTGCTTCAGATTCATTAACTAGGTTGTCTTCTGACACTTTTTTCTTATAAACCTTCATTTCCCAGTAGTGTTGACAATTTACACCACCTTTATATTTAAATAAACTATAATTTTGACCTTTATGACCTAATTCTTTGTTTACACCTCTAAAAGACATCAATGTTATATCTTCTTTTCTAAATACTAGCTTTCTTTCACTTAAAATTTCCATTCTTTGACAAAATCTTCTGCTAGTAGGTGATTTTTTGATTGGACCATAAGAATATCTAATTTTATAACCACTATTGTCTTGTGAAGAGACCTTATTAGGTTTAGCGTCAGACTCATTAGGCATTGAAAGCGTAGTAAAGTCAAATTCTTTCTCTGTGTCTTCTACTTTTTCAGTATGAACAAGCTCCCAGTCATCTTCATCTATTTTTTCAGCAAAATCTTCTAGTTGAGACAGTAAATCATCACCTTCATCATCAGTAAAGTCAACTTTTTCCTGACTAGACAGCTTTTCTCCTGTTTCTTCTTCTCTTTTTATCTTAGTTTCTATATTTTCAAGCTCTGTAAACTCTATTGGTTGTAGTGTAGTAAAGTATAAGTTTAAATTTATACCATTAAAAGATAAAAGTTCACTAAATGCGTTTATTAACATTGTTTGGAATGGTCTAATAACAATATTATCCATTAAAACAGATGCAGTTCTTAATTCTTCTGCATTATTTCCAAAACCAGTATTATCTTTTATACCAAGAAGTATAGGAGAAACAACTCCGTGACCTATCATAATCTTTTCTCTTGATTCTTTAGCTAAAAACTCATATTGTGCATGAGCATCTGGTAAATTTATAGGTTCTACATTTGCTTGTGCTTCACTATCTTCATTAAAACATAGTATAAACTTACCTGCATTAGACGACCCACTAAACTTATCATATATCTTTGATTCTATTATCTGTTGAGCTTCGTCTGAAGGAATACCGTTGTTAAAATTAAGTAACATAGAAGGTTGTAAACCATTCTGTATGTTGTTTATGTGATAATTAGAAACTTCTTCTTCTAATGAACAGTATTGTAAACAACCTTGATAATCTACAGGAGAATAGTAATAAAATCCTGCTTTATATGGTTTTACACAATAAATCTCTACTGTTTCACTTTTTCTACCAAACTTGTAAGCTGGTATTCTTTTTGGTTTATCTGAAGGCTTTATATCTTCCCATTTTGGATGATAATAAAAAGCTTCTATCTTACCATCTTTTGCTTTTTCTGCTCTTAGTGTTTCAGTAGGAAAATGTCTTAAAGACATAATCTTTGTCTTACCTTTATTGTAAACAACTTGTATTGCTGCTTGACCTAAAAGTTTCAAGTCACTTACTATTTTTCTTACATCTTTATCTCTTAATATTTCTTGCATTTTACCAAACTGAACAGCGTTGGTTTCAGAATCGGTAGCATTTAAACCTCTACCATAAATTAAGTCAGATATACCGTTTATACATCTTGAGTTAGTTGGACTGCCTAAATATTTTTCTATAAGGTCACCAAAGTAATTATTATGGTCACCATATTCAACCCAGTTATGTCTAGTTGATTCTCTTATGCTTGGAACTTCATATCCAGAAAGATTTATTATTTTTATTTTATTCATGCTATTCTAATATTATATATTTTTGAGCTACTTCATCTGGGTCTGCATACTGATTATATTTATTACTGTTTAATGTATGGTCTGTTGTATTATCAGTTTGTGAAGTACAATATGCTTTACCTCTAAATAATAAAGTAGAACCTTGTTTCAACTCAAATGAATAGCTGTTTTCTGCTGTTAAAATAGTAAATGCTATAGACATTTGCAAAAAATTACCGTTAGTAGATAAACTAGAAGTAATGTCGTTTATCGTTTGAGTTTTTCTTGTACCGTCTTCTTTTATAACCATAGATAAATCACTAGCAACCGTATATGCTCTAGGTATAATACTAATTGTTTGTGCGTTAGTAGTAGGCGATAATCTTATCATACTTATATAACCTGTTAAGTCTATTATTGTTCAAAAAAAAAGAGGACAAAATGCCCTCTTTTATATTTAAGAACCTACTCTGTTTAAGAGTTAGTACCTTGTGTTACAGTTACTGTTGCAGTCATTCCTGCGAATGGGTCTGCTGCTGTAGCACCTTCTAAGAAATTAGCTGGTTTTGTTTCCATACCAGTAAGTGTTAAAGTATATCCAGATAAATCTCCCATAGCTGCACCAGTTACAATAGTACCACCTGATACGTCTGCACCGTGTTCTGCACCCATTAGAAATGCGTTGTTATTGTAATCTTGTACAATTACGTGAGGTCTTCCGAAAGCTAATAACTTTAATTCTTTGTGGTCTTGAACAGTCAATTTGTGTAATGTTAAGTTTAAAGTTTGCTCAAAGAATGTTGTACCATTTTCTCTTGAACTGTTGATTGTTTGTTCAAAAGATGAGTTACCTTTTACTTCGTACTCAAAAACTGTTACTGTACCTAAATCTTCAACTACATCTGTATCTGTTGAATCGTAAGCAATAGTTATATCCCCAAAGTCAGCGAAATAGACAGCTTTTATACCACCTACGACATCTTTACAAGGTTCTTTTCTTCCTTTTGTTAAATCACAAGCCATAATTTTTATATTTTATAAAAAAAGGCAGGTAGTAAATTTCCACCTACCTTTTTTATGTTAAACAATTTGTTTTATTATGATGTAGCGTATAATACTACTTCAGTTCCAATTCCGTGCTGAATACCAGCAGTAAATCTCATTACAACTCTCACATTTTGAGAACCGTCTAAGTCAGCCATATCAATTACTTTTACTTCATTTTGGTCAGAAAGTAATCCTGTTCCAAAGAATAAGTTTGATTTTTGAGCTGCAACTGCGTCATTGTCAGATAAACCAGGTGTGTGAAGTACTTGAATACCATCAAAAGATAGACCTTCACCCATGTTATACCATTGAGTACCTCTGTCTCCTGTACCTGCTGCTCCTAATCCTGAAGCACCAAATCCACCTAAAGCTCTAATGTAGTTTCTATACATATTGCCTGGTAGGTAGATAGCCATATCTTCTGCACCATATACAGTTGAAGGAATAGCATCTGCTATTTTACCTAACTCTTCTATAATGTTTGAAGAAGTTGAAGATGTACCTGTTACGTCAACTACGTCTGAATCAGCACCTAAAGTAGTGATGAACCCAGCAAACTGTCCTTCAGTTGCGTCAGTTCCTGTCCAGATGTTAGTTTCCATTCTTTGAGCTACTTTGTCTGCTACATGAGCAATTAAAAAGTCAGAAAAAGAAGGAGGTAAGTTGTCAAATGCAGAAAATCCCATTTGAGCTGCTTCCCAATCACTTCTAAAGTCCTTTTTACAAAGTTCTAAGTTTACCTGAAATTCCTCTGGTTGTAAGATTCTTTCAGTTAATGTAAGTGTTGATGTGTCTGTAAAGTCACAAGTAGCGTTTTTAACTATATCGTTAGTTGCTGCTTTTTTCATCACTTGCTTAAATTTAACATTAGGTACTATTGTTATGTTACCTTCTGCTAAAGTTTTACCTGATAATAAAGCTGCTGAAATATATTTACCAGCAAATTCACCAGCGTAAGTAGTAGTTATTGAAGTTGTTGTTGCCATTTTAAATTAATTTAATTATTAGATATTGCGTTTAATACTCTATTATAAGTAGTGTTTCTGTTTGCATTAGGTGAAAACTTAACACCAATGTTCTCACTTACTTTGTTTTCAGGTGAGTGAGATATAGCTTCAGCAGGTTCTTCTGAAGATAGTTCTTGTGGAACTTCTTCTTTAGTCTCGTCTTTAGCTTCTACCATTCCTTTTAATTTCTCTACCATAGACTTAAGCTCTGCCATTTCTTCTTTAGTAGCATATTTTTCCTCATTGTACTCCTCATGTTCAGGAGTGTGAGTCATTTCGCTTTCATCTTGATATTCTTCTTCCATAGTATTTAATTCTACATCAGAAGTTTCTACTTTAGCTTCTTCAACAGAAGCTTCTTCTTTTAATTCAACTTCGTTAGTAGAAGCAATTACTTCCTCTTCTACATTTGTTGATAAAAGAACATCTTTGATTTTAGTTACAATTTCACTTGCTTTCATAATAAGATAGATTATTTATATCTATTACTTATTATTTTTCTTTTGTTGTATTTTTAAACTTTACCAACTCCTTGAGCTTCAAGTGTTCCATCACAGCAGTCTTTGTGATAGGTTTTACCGTCTGGACATAAACAACCCCTACTTGAAGATTTAGGGCTTGATTTACTAACGGTAGCATTTTTTCTTCTTTTTTTATTTGGTTTTTTATCTCTACTTGGGTAATATCCTGGCATAATTATATATTTAGTTATTTACTTGATTTTGGATGTTTAGATGGAAGTATGTCATTGTCTGTAACGTATTTTGCGTTTTGTGGTCTTCCGTTCTTCACTAAATACAGAAACGCATTGACTCGTGCAAAAGCCCATTGACTAGGACTGTTTACTCTTGGAGAGCTACTCCTGTTAAACGCACCAAGACCTCTTTGGAAGACCGAAGCTAACATACCAACTGTAACACCATAACCTAATTTTTCTTTATATCTTTTGTTAAAGTCATCAGCTTTTTTCTGTAATGTCTTTCTGTCTTTCGCAGATACTTTAGCACCTCTTTTTCCTTTTGCTGTACCCCTAGCTGTACCCCTACCTTTTGGGTTTCTATTAGGAGTGTCTGATGCAGGAGCTTTTGGTGACTTTCTAATACCACCTCTTGGACCTACTTCTGCAAGTTCTTGCTCTGTCATTTTTACGCATTTATGTCTTACATAATCTTTTTTATATCCTGGTGGACATTTATATTTCTTTCTTAACTCTTCTTCTAATGCGTGTTTCTCACAAGGCATATACCAAGTCTGTCCTTCGTAATCGTGAGTGTGATGACCTTTACAACCAATGTCAGTTGCTATTTTTTCTGCTTGTTCTTTAGTAGCATAAGCAAGTCTATCATTTATTATTGCAAAGTTGTCATTTATTTTTTCAGAATATAATTCTACATTTAACTCATCTAATCCTTTTAATTTAGATTCTGTCCAATTAAACATAGACTTACCACCCCATAACAAATATGATATAGTTCCACAAGCTTCATTATCTCCTTCTTTATAATAAGTTTCTGCTCTTGAAAGATAAGAGTATATGCGTTTAAGAGTAGGCAAGGTAAACTTCTCTCCTCTTTCTAATTGTCTAGCTCTAGTTTTACCAACAGCAGTAGCACATTTATTATTTACTTCTTTGTTATATTTTATACCTCTAACAGCATTATTTCTAGCAGACTCTGGATAACCACCATAAGACTCTAACTCTACTTCTTCTGTAAGAGCAGCTAAAACTTCTCTTAATTCATATTCTGCGTTTAGTTCATCTATCTCTTCTTTTATACTTTCATTAGGTCTTTCCATTTTATCAGCAAAGTATCCTTCTATTGAAAATCCTTTTACTTCTCCTTTTTTTGCTGCTTCCCAAACTTTATCATTTAAAACTTTCATTGATACCATCCAAGTACCTTTTGGCAAGTCAAATCCATAAGCAGCAGCTTTGTCTTTCTTTGGGTCTTCAATAAGCCAGGATTCTACAACAGACATATCTTGTAAATCTATTGTGTGTTCAAATGTAGAGTTTTGATGTTTGTTTTTTATAAAGAACAGCTCTGATGCTTTTCTAACTGTATCTTCAGAAAAGTATATAAAATAATTAGTATCGTCATCATCAGCACCTTTTCTAAATATCTTCTTGTTAGGAATAAGTGCAGGACCCATAAGGATTCTTTTTTCTGCATCTACCTCTGCTAATCTTACTTCTTTGTGTTCTTTAAGTGCTATAAAATCTTCTTCTATAGCTGGATTTTCGACTACTGATATTGCTTGAATACCACTAATCTCATTATCTTCATCTATGATAAGTTCTATTATTTTTTCCATAACTATATAACCTTATTAAGTTTATTTTGTTTTATTATCCTAATGATGCACCTTCTATCGTACTGCGTTCAAGTTCTTGTGCAGTTGTTACGTCTGATGCTACAACAAATGCTTTTATTGGTTTATCTTCTGCTCCAGCTATTGTTTGTGCTAGTTGACTTGTTTGTGTTGCACCTACTACATTGAAGTCTGGAGCTGAAACTTGAATACCACTAGCACCACCTCCACCTCCAGAAACAGCTAAAGATTCATTAGATAGTGCTTGTATTTGTTGCTGTGCTTTTTTACGAGCAGACACAATAGTTGCAATTACACCTCCTATTGAAGCTGCATAAGCTGCTATACCAAATGGACCTAATTGGTTCATAAACGCACCCAAAGACATTGAAGCTTTACTTACAGCTCCAGTAGCATCTACAGTTACAGTTGTCATTGCGTTTTGTATTTGCAATCCTATTTTAGCAAGTTCCATAGACATTTCTATCATGTGCATATCTCTTTCAAATTTTATTTGTTTTGTTCTTACTTCTCTAGTTTCTTTATCATTCTTTTTTAGTAATCTGTCTTTCTCCTCTGATGTTAAATTGTCGTTATTTAATATTACATCTCTTTCAGTATCTAATCTTTTTATTTGTGATTGAAAAGCCTGGTCTTGTATTTGAGATAATTTTGTTACAGCACCTGTTATATTGTTTGCTAATTCATTTCTTTTATCAAATTCAGTTTTTATTCTCTCTAATTCTTTTTTATGATTTTCTTCTCTAGTAAGTTCTTGATTTGCTAACTCACTTACAGCATTTCCTGCGTTTTCTTGAAGTGCTTTGAATTGTTCAGAGAATGTTTGTACACCAAAAGAGTCAGAGATTTTATCAAACATTTTTTCTATCTCTTCATTAATTTCTTTTGTTGTTTTTCCTAAATTCCTTTTAACATTTGCTCCAAACACAAAAGGCGTAATTCTATCTCTTTTGTCAGGAGTACCTGGTCCAGGAGACAACTTATTTTGCAATTCAAACACTTTTTCTTCTACACCGTCAAGCGTTTGAGTTAAACCCTCAAGTAAAACTCTTCTTGAGTCAGCAAAATCAAATCTTTCAAACCTCAATATAGCTCTAACATTTTCTCCAAGAGTTTCACTAAAAGCTTCAAATCTAAGTTTATTGTCTTTTACAAATTGTAAAGTTGCTGCATTAAACTCATCTTCATCTTTTATTGCATTAATTCTTCTTAATTCACTTCTCATAGAAAGAACTTCCTGGTTTTTGTCAAGTAAAGTGTCTATTTCAACTTGAATCATTTTTTGTTCTACCAATGCTTTTACAGCAGCAGTTGTTTCATCTATAGAATCTTTGTTTGCTATTTGTTGTTTTGTAAGATGAGGTAAAGCTTTTGATAGTTGTTCTATTGCATTTTGTTGTGCTTCTCTTGAACTGTTAGAGTCTTTTAATATTCTTACAAAACCTTCTAATTCTAAAGCTTCAGCTTGAACAGCTCCTTGAGATTCTTTCAATGCTTTATTAAACTCTTTTTGTGCTTCTTTTTGTTTATTTGTTATTCCAAGTAATATTAAAAGTTGTTTTTGAAATCCCTGTACTAAAGCTATGATAACCTGAAAAGCAATAATTAAACCTAGAGGACCTCTAAGCTGTGCCATTAATAGTTGAAACGCCTTTTTACCACCATTTACTTTTGCAGATAATATTACAAATAAGTTTGCAAGTTGAGATAGGTTGTTTGTAACAGCAGTAATACCAAAAGGTAAATCTGAAATAAATCTACCAAATTCATTTAAAGTTGCACCAGCCAAACCTGATGAGCTGATTTGGTCAGCGTTTGTTTGTATCGCTTCTTTTTGAACAGCTTGGAGTTGAGTAAGTTCTTTCTGTACTTTGTCTATCTGCTTAGAGTATGCTGCATAAGATTTTGCTGTAGTTGCATTAGCAGCTCTTAATGCCATAAGCTCTCTAATCTGTTGTTTTAAAGCTGCTTCGCTACCTTTGGCTGCCTTCTCTTGGTCTTTGGTTGCTTTAGTAAGCTTTTGAACAGAACCTGTTACCTGGTCTAATTTTACTTTACCGTCTCCAGTTAAGGTTATCTTTATTACTATATTTTTACTTTCGTCCATTATCTATTGCGTTTAATAACATTTTTAAAATCATTGTACGATTCTGGTGCTTTGTACTTGCCTTTAGCAATATCTATATAAGGATTAACTCCATAAAAATTATCTGTCTTAAGTAACTCTATAATTAATTTTATCATTATTCGTCTGTTTGGTCTGATGTTATAATTCCACTATCTACATATATATCTGTTGCATCTACTGTTAGAGTTCCTGTTATTGGAGGTGGTCCTGGAGGTGTTTCTGATGTAACACAATCTGCATTATAAATTAAATTGTTTTCTCCACCCATATAACCGTGATTATAACACTCGTAACTCATAGTACCAAAATCTCCAGCAACAGTTACTGTTACCGTTCCGTAATAATATGTATATGTGTTTCCGTCTAATCCTGCTTTACTACCACCAGAAGAAGTTCCTGTGTATGACATTTGAGTTTCTTTTCCAAAATTATGGAAGGCTATTGGATGAGCAGAAGGCACATCATTTATAGTGTATGTTCCTTCACCCATTTGATAAGTACCATATTTATTATCAAATATGTATAAGTTACCAGCAGAAGTTACTTCAACTTTTAAATTAAATGTTGTATTTAAACAACTAAAAGAAGTTATGCTATAAAAAGGTTGTAGCTCTAAATCTGACTTACCATTTAATAAATTTACATTTATCTTATTTATAGTATATGTTTTATCTGATATTCTAATTTTATCTGATAAAGAGTATCTTGATAAGAAAGCGTTTGTCAGGTTAGCTTTAACATTTATTATTCTTGACTCTGGTTTAAATAAATGTGTTATGTAGTTTTTATAATATAAATTAAATAAGTTATTTACGTTACTTTGTTCTGATGTTTCATAAACTCTATATTCATCTGTCTCTTTCCCAAAGTGATTAGATTGAGATGTATATATATCTATTGAGTTTAGTGGTATAAAATAGCTTGTAGGATATACACCATCTGTATCTTCTCCAAAAACTGCTACTTTGTTTCCACTATCTGTATATACATAAGGTATTGCTGGACCAGAAGTTTCAAGGTAAGGGTAAAATAATATTGGCTTACCATAATGTGGGTTGTACTTTTCTCCTTGATATGATTTTACATCTCCAGTTTCATTTCTTTCTACATTTCCTCTTTTTATACTATAACCTACTTGTATTTTTGTAGGTGTTCCAGCAGCATCTAATAATCTCTCAAACTTCATGTGACCAAAAGGAGGTATGACTTCATAATTTTTTTCTCCTCTTGAATCTTCAACACCAACCCATTTTTCTCCACCCCATTCTATTCCGTTTGCAGTTTTATGTTGTTCTGCAAGTATTGCTTCTGTATCCTCATATTTAAACTCAATACTTGTGTAAGGTATGTTTCTATGAACAGAGCTTTGTGATATATCAATTTTATTAGTTATATCTAACTCTGTAGCAGAAGAATAATATGAATCAAAAGTCATTACTCTTATTCTTTTTATGTTAGATTGAGTTGTTGTATATGATGAGTTTTCTGTTCCCTCAACAAAACAAACTAAATTAAACATTTTAAATATACCTGATAAAAAATCAAGTATAGTCATGTCAGGCATATTCTCTGTTATGCTAAAACTATTTGGAGTACCCGTTATGTTTAATGAAGAACCAGCAATAACTATATCATTATAAGATATATCATCATTGTTAGGTCTAATTACAAATCTAGCTTCAAATCCTGATGCAAAGTTTATGGATGTAGTAGGGTCTGTTACTATTTGAAATGTGTAATTTCCATCCTGTTCAATATTTGTTTCACTTATTGTTGTTCCAGATAAATTACCAAAAGACGATATGACTACATTATCATTTAATATATTAAGAGAATATGATGGTATATCTGATGAAGGAATACATTTGAATCTTAATTCAACATTATCTATTTGATAATTATTTACACCTGACACATTAATTGTATCACCTACAACACCAGACTCTGCACCACTTTGATTTGAAGATTTAATAGTTAAAACAGGGTCAGATGAAGCATAGTTACTAGAATAAGAGCTAGATGTTTGTAAGTTAAATGTGTTTATATTTGTTTTAGTTAGGTCTTTATCAAATTGAGTGTTATCTTTTTTATCTTGATTTAACCACATATAAAGGTCATAATAGTCTTTATTTGTTTCATTAAGAAAATCATTTGAAAACTCTATATTCGTATTAGTGTACTCATTTACATACTGTTCAATAGCTCTTATAATTAAATGTACTCTAATTGCTGGTTTTAAGTATTCATACTTTAATCCATTTGTATTACTTCCATAATCAGCAGAATTATAATACAAGTTACCGTCAGATAAAGTTCCATAACCTTGTCCAGATGTAGAACTATAATAAAGTCTTTCAGACGTAGATATTAAAGGCACTACTATAGGTTGTTTATAGAAAAGCTTTGTGGTTATTGCGTTACCGACAGCAGGTGCTGTATTGAATATAATATCTCCTGTTGTATATGAATATGAAAAATCAGATGTAGAAACTAAAGAACCTGCATTAAATAATATAAAATCAGTATTTAGTTTTGGATAGGGGTTGTATGTTATTCTAAATATTCTTTTTATACCATCACCAGTTCCTATATTTTTTTCTTCAGTAGATGTTTTGTCTTTGCTTGTTGTTAAATAATCAAAAAATGATTCACCACCAACATCATAATATATGTCTAAAAAATTAAAATCATCCAAGAACTTAAGTGCGCTTAATTTTCTGTTATTGAGTAATTCTTTTAACAGTCTAAGGTTACCATAAAAAGTTATTTTATATGAACTAGGTTTATTTTGTTTTAACTCAACACTATCTAAATTAATATATCCTTCTTTATAAGGTCTGTCATTTATTTCTATTCTTGCAGTTTTTGTCTGTCTTGCATCAAAACCACCATCAGTAATATCATAATTATAATAATGTTTAAATATTTTATTGTTTCTTGATGTAGCAGGTAAAGTAAAGTTTTTACTAAAATCAGTAAAGAGTTTATCAGGAGACCTAAAGTCTTTTATAGAACTTACTATGTTTATTGAACCATCTTGAAAAACATCAACCTGTTCATTTTCTATATAGAGTTGTATCTTCTGATTCATTATCTAATATTGTTGATTCCATCAAATGCAAATTCAAATTGAACAGTATAGTTTACTAATTTATCATTAAGGCTTGTTTTATATGTAAAGCTAGAATCTTTTACAATTACAGGTAAAGTTTTGTTGTTTTCTCTAATCCAAATGTTTTCTGATTGAAATAGCTCTCTTATAGTTTCATTATATTCATCTCTTAAATATCCTGTATTTAATGTAATAGTTTTAGTGGTTAATACATCTTGCACAATGTTAGAAGGATTGAAAGTGTTGTATGTTGCTGATGTTGTTGTTGATGTAAGTGTGCTTGTCACAAAATTGTCTTTCTTAACATTTAAAGCATCTGTTCTTTTCTTATTAAAATATATATCTTGTATTGCACCAAATTTATTTATAAAAGACACCTTAAAGTTTTCGTATTTTGTGTTACATACAAATACAGGAAATATTGTTTCTTTTGCTGTTGAAGTTACAGAAGAATATCCAGAAGCAGAAGTGTTTCCAGATATTATTTCTATTTTACTAGCTTGTATTGATGACCCCACATATCTTATATAATCTGTTGAATTTTCGGTTGTAGGCACCTGATTATATGGTGTAAATGATTGACTACCAGCTTCTGTTTCTGCACCTGTTGCGTCTATTGTGTAGTAAATTACATTAGTAACACCATTAGGTCCTATGTATATAGGTATGTGATATTGCACATTTTTAGGTATATATAAATATTGATTTGTCATCAACTTTGATGAAGTCAAAGATGAATTATATCCGTCTTCAAAGTATGTATAACCTTTTGTTGCTAAACCATATTCTGTAGTTGATGTCGGAGTGTTTAAATCACTATATGTGTTTGTTTTTACATAATACCACCAACAAGTTGTAGATATGGCATTGTAGTCATTATCAAAAGTTACGTCAATAAAATCTTGCACAAGTTCTGATATTTCAAATCTAACAGTATTGTTAGAATCTGGATTGGATTTGGTAATTGTATATTGTGGTTGAGTTGGTCTGTTTACTTCAAACTGACCAGTCCAACAATATAGATTTAGTGTAGAACTTGATAATGTAGCCATTTATGTCTTTTTTTATATAACTTAATTAATAAAAACAGTATCAATATATATCAACACTTGAACAAGAACCAAAGTTGTACACAGCTCCTGGTCTAATACCTGAAGGTCCTCCAGTATAACCTATTTTAAATGAATTTCTATTTTCATTGACTCTAAATCCTGTTTCTGTTGAAGGAGCATATAGCGTACTTAAACTTGGGTCAGAATATAAATATGTGTTATCACCAAAAGTTCCTACATAATAAACATTTAAACCATAAGTGTATAAGGTATTACAAGCTGATGTTCTATTAAGTGATGATGTTAATGATATTCTCATAACTTTTATACTTGAAGGTCTATCAGGTGTTACAGTAGGTGGAACATAATTTGCTGAAGCACAATCTCTATATGTAACTAAATCTTCTACATTAACAACAGTAGCAGCACTTGAAGGTTGAGGGTTAAAATAACTTAAACCTTCAAATTTAATTACTTCTGGAAAATCATAAAGAGTTGTAGCTGTACCAACAACTAATGTTTGACTTGTATCTGTACATAATTCATACAATCTTTTATTAGTAAGCCCAGTAGAAGATGGTGTTGTTCCACCTAAACAAGTTGGACAATCGTTAAAAAACTCTGCATTTGAAGCAAATTCTTCTGCTGCTTCATTATAGGCTTCATTACCAGAAATAGCTAAACTCTTACAAGTATTTGTAGCATTACCAAGTCTAAATACTTGTGGCAATTCAGAATCAGAAACTATATACTGTAAAGTTCCTTCTGGCACTCCACATAATCTATAAGCACCATAAAACTTATTTGGGTCTATCAATACTGGAGCTTCTTCTTGATATTGATTTAAACATTCGGCACAATCACCGAAAGGTTGTAGTGTTTCTAAATATTGTGATAATTCTGTATTATTTATAACATAAAAACCAGTAGGCATAGAAAAACTATCTTCATATACATTTGTTACAGTATAACAACCTGCTCCTCCTGTTTGACCAAAGTCTTTAAATCTAAGAACAGCTCCTTCCCCATAACCAGCAAAATCCTCCCAAACTATATATTCAAATCTTCCTGGACTATTAGGTTCATCAGCACACCTTTGTATTCTTGCTTTTAGTATTGTTCCAGATGTGGGGTCAGATGGTGGGGTACAACCTTCACAAGCTCCGTCTAAAGAGTATGGACTTGCATTTATGTATTTATAAGCACCATTTGTTCCGTTTGTACTTTGAGAGTAAGTTCTACCTCCTGGTGCTTGAGTTTGACCTGTAGCATCAGTAAAAAAAGCCGTAGCTAAACAAAACTCATTTGCACCGTTTCTGTCTGCATATAAATTAATAGCAGTACCATTACAAGCTAATATGTTTGCTGAACTTCCTGTATGATACCTTGCAGAATATAGTGTTCTGTTTTCCCATTCAATTTGTAAATCACTTACAGCACTAGTACCACTTACACTACAATTATATATTTTAGTTCCTGTTGTTGTTTGTGTTTCACCTCCACCTCCTGATTCGTTAATAACTAATTGTTGACTTGTAGCACCACTTATATCAACTAAAGTACCTCCTGAATTTGCTTTACTCCATTGATAAGATGGATTTGTAATATTTTGTGATGAAGCTGATAAAACTGTTCTTTGACTAACGTATGCTTTACCTTGATTATTACCATCTGATGTTGACATACTTAACGATACAGTAGCATTAGCATTTACTTGAGATGAAGTTCCACCTTCTTGTCCAGTTTCTACACTTTGATTACAAGGTGTTACATCAACTGCAAATCCACCAGCTATATCTTCTCCGTATATTTTACAATAAAAATCAGCAGGGTTACCATCAGAACCTGTTAATATTATTTTATACCAATTACCAGTTCCACCAAATGGGTTAGATATATGATTGGTTGAACTTTTATTAGTATATAATGTAGCACCACCACCATCAACATTATTACCTACTATAGAACCAACATAGTAAACTGGTATATCTGCAACTAAAGAACAAACATCATTACCATCAGTTCCAGGATTTTCTACATATTCAGAAGATACTAATGCTTCATTTGGTGCAGCTATACTTTCTATAATACTACCACCACAATCAGTAGTAGAAGAACAAGTTCTTAGTATTGACAATCTACCATCACAGGTAGCTCCAATCCTACCAACTTTAATAGCACTACCTACAACAAAGTTATAGTATTGTCCAGAACTTGAATAAGGTATTGTAAGTGCTTCATTCTTAAATAAGAAAACACCATTTGCAAGAGTTGTTCCACCTGTCAAAGACCTAAAATAAGCTGTCTCTCTACTTGTTTCAGCACAAGCACAATTAGCCGTATCTTTACCAGTAACTGAAACTTGTACTTCTTGTGGAGTTCCTGCTGTTATAGAATCAAGTATTGTGACAGATTTCACAGAACTGTTTGGTGCTGTATTTGTAATATTATCTAATGTTATAGTAAATGTTTCGCTACCTTCAGCAGAACCGTCTAATTTAGCTTCAAAGTCTAATTCAGCACCATTGTTAAAAACTTGAAATGCTCCTGTCAAACTACCTCTGACTAAATCGGAAGCACTAACACCTGTAATAGTAAAAGGAACTAATGTGTTGTCTGGAACATTTGATGTGTATAAGCTTATTTTAAAAGGACATCCTTCTATTGTTTCTGTGGTACTTGCACCTAAAACATATCTTGCTTTTTCTGTAAGTGTACCACTTAAAGTTGAAGCTAAACTAACGTCAGCAGAACCAAAGGTACCTGTATGTGTTGAAGGTGTTGCAGTTATAGTTCCTGTAAAATCATTGTCAATTACTGTGTCAAAGTTAAATTCATAAGAATCACCAACTCTTCCTTTAACTGAAAATGTTTCTGTCTCAAGTTTTTCTATTATATAAAACTTTTTTGCTTGAATAGTTGATTCTGCGTCAACTACGGTTTGATAACCTCTTGATGATATTGATGGTTGAACTTGATTTGTTACAGTAAGTGTAGCAGTATATTGAGTTGTATTAGACCAGGAAACTACAAAAGCTGTAGCAGTTATAGTATTACCGTCTGAATCTAATGTACTACAACCATAAGATATTTCTTGGTTAGTTCCTGATATTGTTTCAGTTACATCTATCTCTGCTGTTGTACCAGAAGAAGAACCACCAGTCCAAGTGTAAACTCCAGAAGGAGTGAAGTTTATTGGTATAGCTTTTAATTTTATGCTTTGACCACTTGTACCACTACCAGGACTTTCCACATCACTTCCTGATACTACTTGTACTATTTTTAATCTATAGGTTTCTCTTCCTTCTTGTGTATCTTGTGATGTTGTAGTTTCGCTACCTGCTGCAACTACATAATAAGGACTCCTACTGTTTATTTTATTGACTGCCATCTAATTCTTTGTTTAAATCATCTAAATAACTTTGTTCTATATCTTTTGTTAAAGATTCAATTATATTTCTACTAACGTAATCTACAAAATCTCCTCCAAGATAACCAAACCTTTCTATAGTACCATTTTTTGCTATTGCCATTGCTATCATCCAAGCTATATCTCTATGTCTTTCGTATTTTTTGTATCTAGGTTGTAAGTCTTTATCTTGTACCCATTCTAGTATTTTGCTTACTGGAGGTGGTTTTCCTGGACCTCTACCAGATTCAACAAAAGAAGCATACTCTGTTGAAAATATAGTTATGCCTGTTTGACTGACTTCACCCCTTATGCTGTTTAACAAACCTTTGGAAGCAACTAAACCTCTCTGCCTTATTCGGTCTTTTAGTTGGGATACAATTTTATCTCTGTATTCTTCTAATATGTTTTGTACTTTACTTGCCATTAGCAAAGAGATAATTCATTAGTAGGAACTTGTATATTTATAGTAACTCCCCATCCAGCTAGTTGATTCTCAAAGTTGTCTTGGAATGGTTCTGCTACTATATCTGTTGTTACTTGAAAGTTATCAGAGAAAGCATCACCTCTTCTCATTTCTTGTTGTATATCATTTACCACTTGTAATTGAGTATTTAGAATATCTTGCAAGTTGTCATTGCCAAACATTATATCTTCTGTTTGTTTCTCTTTTGTTACATCTACTATATCTACACATAATATTCTTACAGAAGCAGTAAGTAGTCTGTCTCTAAATGTTACATTACCAAAAACAATATGAGATAAAGGGAATATAGTTGTTTTGTTTAGGTCAACTTCTGTTATGTCACCGAAGGTGACTGTTTTGGTAATTCCGTTAGCTCTAAGAATTGTTTTAATTTTATCTAGTATTGTATAGACTTGTCTCATTTTGTATTTTGTTTTATCATTTTATTTTCTAATTCTACCTTTTCTTTTTCAAACTCTAACCATGTTAAACATTGAAATAAGGGGAGCTTTGTAACTTTTTCAAATTCTTTGACATTTCCGTTAGCAAGTGCATAGACTGATTGATACCATCCCCATTTATTTCCGAAACTTGCAGAGAGTCCGATTCCTGTTCCAGATACTTCTCCAAAGAGTGTATCATAACTTTTGACAACTCTTTCCCTAAATTGTAAAAAAAAACCGTTGCACCTATAGCAGCGTTGACTGGAGAGTCAAGCATTATATCTGAATATTTATCTGTGCCTTCATAATCTTCTATTAAATATAAATCTCCTTTTTTGTGTTTTACTGGTCTGTATAAAACAGCCATTGCCTTGTGCATCTGTTGCCAATCCGAAATATATTTATCTAAGTCAATAAATTCTCCCATTGATATATCATCAAGCTTTGGTATAAAACCAAACTCTATAGTTTTTCCGTTCTTATCAGTCATAGTAAACATCCTTTGTAAAGGTGTCTTTTCTTTAAATAGTTCTGATATATGTCTTAGTATCCCTGTAAACTCTGTCATAGGTAGCTTATGTGCTTCCTTGAGAGACAAACCACAAAAACATTCTAACAGCTTTAAGTTAGCAAACTCTATCTCTTGTTCTGTAGGCTGTTTATCGGGGTCTGTTTGCACAGTCTTAATATATTTCTGGTATTGTTTTAGTTTTATCCCAGATAATTCAGTTGGTAAACTAATCTCAAATGTCTGACTCATATTATTATAACCATTTATTATTATTATGTAGTAAAGATATAAAAATAAAACACTTTTGTATTTATTAGTTATATTATCGAAGATTAAGAATTACAAATAATTTAAAATCTTCTCTTATAAATAAATTTAGGCTTAGGATAATTATATTCTTTTTTGTAATTTAGCTTATAAGTATTTTTCATATTATAAAGTTTTTTGTTTAAAGCTCTGGATATTTTTCTGGAGCTTTTTTCATATCTGTTTGAATTTCCTTAAGTGGAGAACTCACCCACCCCTAATGCCTTTTTACGTTCTTTTTTCCAAATCTCTCATATTATCTCAATAGAGCAACTCTAACGAACTGAAAACAGTTTCAGCAATGCGTAGAATTTAAAAGCATTTTTAACCCTTTAGAACTGCTCTATTTTGATAATCAGCCAAGTATAAAAAAATTTAATTTTATAATTAACTGCCTAAATATAAACTAAACTAATAATTAAATCGTTAACCAATGCCAAAAGAAATAAAGAAAAGCAAAGAGCAAAAAAGCCCACTGAAAGTATTTATTAACGGCTAATATAAGCCT
>CETK01074451.1_pt1 | contig 18375 bp, 19 predicted proteins | sample 361431 | NCBI WGS metagenome assembly CETK01 (sample SAMEA2622452, study PRJEB7988) | marine metagenome | biome: marine biome (ENVO:00000447); feature: surface water layer (ENVO:00002042); material: "saline water (ENVO:00002010), including plankton (ENVO:xxxxxxxx)" | depth 5 m | reverse complement strand
TCACCATCAATTTCATGCTCATGGCCAAGTTGAAAAAGTTTTTCAGAGAGAAGATCTTTTGAAGGCTTTTCAGCTAAAAAATTTAATAAATCTTGATAAACAAATTTCATTTGAATTGACCCAAAAAATCTAAATTTGATTTATAAAACTCTCTTATATCGCTCACTCCGTATTTAAGCATAGCTATTCTTTCAACTCCAAGACCAAAAGCAAGACCGCTATATTTTTCTGAATCAATATTGCAATTATTTAAGACTATTGGATTCACGACACCGCAACCAAGAATTTCAAGCCATTTTCCATTTTCAGATAAAATATCAACCTCGGCAGATGGCTCTGTAAAAGGAAAGTATGATGGACGGAATCTTATCTCAACATCTTTTCCAAATAAATTATGGAGAATTTGATGTATTAGGTCTTTTAAATTTGCAAAAGTTACATCTTTATCAACATATATACCCTCAACCTGATGGAACATAGGTAAGTGAGTTGCATCATCATCTTTTCTATAAACTTTTCCTGCAGAAGTAAATGCTATTGGAGGTTTAGTTTCAAGCATACTTCTTATTTGGACTGGTGAAGTATGCGTTCTTAATACATGACTTTTATTTTCAACATAAAAAGTATCATGCATTTGTCTGGCAGGATGAGATTTTTTTATATTTAACATATCGAAATTAAACTCTTCGCTTTCAATTTCAGGTCCATCAACCTCTTGAAATCCCAAATCAGATAACATACTTAGTAAAAAATCTTTAACTTGATTTATTGGATGAAGTGAGCCAAATGACTCTATGATTAGAGGCGGCTCGATATTGTCTAAGTTAGACATTGAGAGTTTATTTTACGGCTGTTTGTACGATTTTTTCAAAGGTTGATGAATCGTTAATAGCAAGATCTGAAAGAATTTTTCTATCGATTGCGATATTTTTTTGTGTTAAGCCGTTTATTAGTTTGGAATAAGAAACACCTAGTTCTCTTGCTCCGGCATTAATTCTAGCAATCCATAAGGACCTAAATGCTCTTTTTCTATTTTTTCTATCTCTAAATGCATACTGAAGAGACTTGATGTTGGATTGCTTTGCTGTTTTAAAAAGCCTACTTCTGGCTCCATAATGGCCTTTGGTCGCACTAAGGACCTTCTTGTGTTTGGCTTTAGCCGTTACTGATTTAGTTACTCTTGGCATGATTATTACCTTCTAATTAATGCAGAAGCCATTTTAAGAACAGTTCCTGTTAACTTGTTAAGGCCTCTGTTATGTCTTTTTCTCTTCGTGGATTGCTTTGTTAGGATATGGTTCCTGTTGGCACTTTTACTTTTTACTGACGAGCCTGTCTTCTTAAAGCGTTTAGCTGCTCCTGAATGTGTTTTAAGTTTATATCCCATAATAATTTTTATAATATTTTTAATTAATTAACTTTTCTTTTTTAAAGGAGATAAAACCATTAACAGCTGACGCCCTTCTAAGGAAGGCTCTTGGTCAACTTGAGCTATTTCTTCCAGCTCATCTCTTATTTTATTAAGAAGATTTAATCCAAGATTACTATTAAGTATTTCTCTACCTCTAAATCGGACGCTTATTTTAGTCTTATCTCCGTCAAGAATAAAGCTTTTAATCTTTTTTAATTTAATATTGTAATCGCCTATGTCAGTAGAGGGTCTAAACTTTATTTCTTTTACAGTATTCCTTTTAACTTTAACTTTAGAAGATGAAATGTTTTTTTTCTTATCGAAAAGATGTTTGCCATAATCTAGGAGCTTACAAACAACTGGTTTTGAATCAGAAGGAGAAACCTGAACCAAATCTAATGATGCTGTTCTTGCTGACTCAAGAGCTTCATTAAATTGTAAGAGCCCAATTTTCTCTCCATTAGCACCGATTAGCATAACCTCATCAGCTTTTATTTTTTCATTAATTGGAGAAATATTTTTTTTTGAAGAAGCTATGAGAATGCCTACGAATTAGAAGAAGATAAAATGTATAACATTAAAGAGTTAACAAGAAATTTGTTTTTGTATATTTTGATTGGTTAACTTTCATTTAATTATTGAATTTTATACTAAAAATTATATTTGGCAATATTTATGGTTGAAGAAATGATTGCTCCCAGACACCATCAATTTTTTCAAAAACCTTTCTCTTATTTAATCTCGAATCATGCCCTTCCCAGAATTCAAAGTAGTAAGGAGTAAATGAAAAACCACCCCAATATTCAGGGCATTTTTTTAAATCATCATTTTTAAGAGATTTGTTGTAATTTTCTTTAACTTTGTTGTAAGAATTTATTGGCTGTGATTGGTTTGATGAAATAGCTAATGCATTTTTTTTTTCTGACCTATCAAAAAAATATTTTTGATTAAACTCATCTGAAGTTTTTTTTACTTTAGCCTTCATTCTAATCTGAACATTAATACTAGGCCAATACACTAAGGCAGCTATTTGGTTATGAGAATTAAAAGAAGATGCCTTTGGGGAGTCATAATTACTAAAAAATATAAACTCATCATTTGAAATAATTTTAAGATTTACGTATCTTGAATCAACTTCATTTATCTCCTTGTTAAAAGAAGAAATTGAAATAGCTTCAATGCCTTTTTGACCTGCATCAATAGCCTCATCATATTTCTCTTTTAAAAGCAGATAAGGTATTCCTTGATTTGAGTTATTAAATTGGATCATTGTAGTAAAAGTTTAAATCAATTATATACCCCCTTTTTTACAATCAAAAACTTTAAGAACAAAACCTATAAAAAAAAGCTGCATAATGCAGCTTTTCATAACTATTTATTTTTTTGAAAGTTGGTAAACCCATTTATCAGGTATCAGAAAGAGCTCTAGAACCAGCCGCTCTACTCCTATAGTATGTTTTGTAACAAAACTGTCTTTCCTACCGATTTTAGGCCCTGTAGATTGCCTAAGTCAGAGACTGCTTCAGTCTTTCAAAGATCGGTGTCAAAGGACGTAATGAGTTGCCTAGATAATTTCGGCTACTAGAGAGGAATGGCATGAAAAAGAAATGAATGTTGAATTTCATTCTTATCCAAATTTTAAAGAATTTTTAATAATACTCGTATTTTTTCGATGCGATGTTTACAAAAAAATCATTCCTTTGGAATGACTTTTTTCTGAGCTTCATTACAAATAGCTCGCTGACTAAGATTTAAGCTCATTTAAGATTTTATCTGATTTTGTAAAAAGAAAATTATGAACTCCAAGCGTGTCAACGTTGGTAAATGGAATCTTTTTAACCTCAGATAATTCAACTTTTCGAAATTTGGCACCTATTGTGTATCCAACATAGCCGAAGGAATAGATAAGTTCGAATGTCTCAACTAATTTAGGATTAATTATTGTGTTCTCTGGTTGATGTTCGTTTACGCAAATCTCAATGAGAAAATCATTATTTGTATCTGAGCGTAACAAAGAATTTGCCCCTTTGAGGCATCCTAATTCTGCGCCTTCTATGTCAATCATTACAAAGCACTTTTTGCCCTGAGTTAAAGGCAAGGCAGTTGAATCAAATGATGATATCGGAACAAGAGTATTGCTCAATTGTCCAGCCCATCCCTTTACAAGGGAAGCACCTGTGCTTGCACCATACAATGGAAGTACTCCGAGTTCATCACTTAGGGCAATTGGGAATAATTGGAAGTCGGCATCAAAGTTATTTGCTTCAATGTTTCGAAGCAAGATATTAACATTTAACTGGTTTGGTTCGAATGCGATTGTAGATATATCTTTTTTAAGAGCTTTACATACATAGTATCCAGTATTCGCGCCAATATTAACGAATAAGTCATAATTACTAATAATTTTTTCAAATATATTAGTTTCATCAGGTTCAAATGTTCCATCTTCCATAGCACCCATACCATTAAAAAAGAAGCCAAGCTTTTCTCTAAAAAGCACTTCCCTTCTTAACATTTTGGCATCACGCGAATAACGATAGTAGTTTGCGACATTTGGAAATTTCTTTACAATTGGTTTTAGAAATCTTAATAAGCTCATTTTTTTTTCAATTTTTTAATCCTAATTGTGTCAGCAGCATAACATTTATTGTAAAGTTATAACAAATGCTATGAGGAGGTTGACAGACGGATTCGACTGCCATGTCATACTTTAGAAATTATAACTATTAAGTCAGCTACTCAGTTTCAAAAGTACGCTTATCCGAGTTATCTTCCATAAATTCATAACGAAGTGTTCGGGCTAAACCCTCCTCAAGACTTACAGGCGGAACAAATCCAGTATCACTAACAGACGACAAAAACTGGGTAGTCCCCATGAACTTTTTAACCCGAATACTGCTTACGGGTAAAGGCTTACGAATCACTATTGCCAAAAAGTCAGCAACATAGCCTAAGGCTAAACCAACAAAACCTGGAAGTCTTAATCCAACATTAGTCTTGCCAAACAGGGTCTTTCTTGCTCTAGAAATCAATGTATTCATATCAAAATCAGGCTTATCAATATAATTATAGATATGCAGGCCTGGTTTAAACAACAAACTGTACTCAATAAAAGCAACCACATTTTCAACGTAAGCCATTGATTTTCTATTCGCTCCATCACCAAACATCACAAACCTGCGTGAAGCGATTTGTCGAAGTAAGTTATAAACGTTACCTCTATTACCCTCACCAAATATGACAGTAGGCCTCACAATAACAAGAGTTCGACTTTCTGGATCCTCCTCTTGCCATGCCTTATAAACCTGCTCAGCCAAATATTTAGTTCGGCCATAATCGTTAAAATAATTGGATTCACCTGATTCATCCGTATCAGCTGGAGCGAATCCATAGATAGCAACTGAACTGGTAAAAATAATCTTATTAATCCCATGTTTTCTAGCAGCCTCACAAACATTTACCGCACCTTGCACGTTCACATTATCATATCGACTTAGGGGACGGATATCATCGCGATGGACTGCAGCGAGATTAATAATTGTACTCACGCATGAAAGTTGATCAAGCGAATCAGCATCCTCAACATCAAGATAGATACTTTTGTCTAGGTAATTACTTAGATCAATATCATATTTATTCGAAAAAATATTTCTCTGTCTAAAGCGAGCTGAAAGTCTTGAGCCAACAAAGCCAGCCCCGCCAATAATCGCAACTTCATTCTTATTCATAACTTGCTTTTCACTCATTTTTTAATACCGTGCGTTTTTAATAGCCATAAGCGACGATCGAATACCAAGCATATAGTCTGATGGATCAATCCCGAAAGTTGATCTAATTTTGTTTGAGCTTAGCTCAGACCGAACAGGCCGTTTGGCTAGAGTTGGAAATTCCTTCGTGGTTATGGTCAAAATATTTGGTTTACTAGTAATAATTTGAAGTTCAACCGCTTGATCAAAGATAGCTTGAGCAAACTCAGCCCAAGAGCAACAAAAATTACCAGAAAAATGATAGAGACATGAAGACACTTCTTTTGTTTTAAGGCTTTCTAGGATCACCTTAATGGCTTTGGCTATATCTTGTGCATAGGTAGGACAACCAACTTGATCACCTACAATGCCTATCTCACTGCGCTTAGCACCCAAACGCAGCATGGTTTTAAGAAAGTTGTTGCCATATTCACTGAATACCCATGCAGTTCTTATAATTATATGTCTGCATCCTGAGGATTGAATTGCTTTCTCACCTTTGAGCTTGGTATCACCATAAACGCCTATAGGATTAGTTTTATCCTCCTCTATATAAGCCACCCTAGATGCACCATCAAATACATAATCACTAGAAACATGCACTAACCAGCAGCCAAGCTGACTGCAAGTATCAGCAATATTGGCGACTGCAAGATGATTAATAAGAGCGGATTTTTCTGGTTCTTCTTCTGCTTTATCAACTGCTGTATACGCAGTTGCATTAATTACTACGTCAGGTTTAATCTCTAAAATCTGACTTTTGGTAGCCTTGATGGCACCAATATCAATTTGCTCACGCGAAGTATAAATAATATTATAATCACTACTGTCTAGTTGGTCATTTAAACAACGACCAAGCTGCCCTTTTGAACCCAAAACAAGAAGTTTCATTTCTTAAAATTAATCCATTTCTCAGCACCGGCATCTTTTTCTGACAAGGTAGGATTCTCTATTGGCCATGGAATATTTAGATCTGGATCGTTCCATAAAATACAGCCCTCATCATATGGGTCATAGTAATCAGTGCATTTATATTCAAAATCCGCAGTATCTGAAAGCACTACAAAACCGTGAGCAAATCCGGGAGGCACCCAGAACTGAGTTTTATTTTCTTCTGATAGAATAACTGCTTCCGATTGACCAAAAGTGGGTGAACCTTTTCGTATATCCAGAGCAACATCATAGACCTCACCTCGAACTACCCTTACTAACTTACCTTGAGGCTTGGTTTTTTGGAAATGTAATCCTCGTAAAACACCCCTAGATGACCGAGAGTGATTATCCTGTACGAAGGACGAAGTGATTCCAGCTAGATCTGCATATCTTTCTGCTTGATATGTCTCTAAGAAAAAACCACGTTCATCGCCAAACACCGTAGGCTTGATAATTACGCAGTCCTGCAATTTGGTCTTAATCACATTCATTTGAAGCCCGCTGCAACTTTGGCTAGATATTGACCATAGTGCGTCTTTTTAAGCGCATCAGCTTGCCTTAATAATGTATCTTTTGTAATCCATCCATTATGAAAAGCAATCTCTTCCAAACAGGCTACTTTTAACCCCTGCCGGTGCTCAACAGTTTGTACAAATTGACCTGCGGCCATTAAAGAATCATGCGTACCCGTATCCAACCAAGCAAACCCACGCCCCAGTAGTTCAACTGTCAAATCACCCCGATCCTGATAGGCAATATTTATATCTGTAATTTCTAGCTCTCCGCGCGCTGAAGGTTTAATGGACTTGGCGATTTTTACGACGTCGTTATCATAAAAATAAAGTCCTGTAACAGCATAGTTTGATTTAGGTATTACTGGCTTTTCCTCAATAGAAAGTACCTTACCATCATTATCAAAATCCACCACACCAAATCTTTCAGGGTCTTTTACATGGTAACCAAAAATTGTTGCCCCACTGGCTTTGGATGAGGAGGCTTTTAGATTATCAGAAAAATGCTGACCATAAAAAATATTGTCACCTAGCACCAGCGCCACATTACTATCGCCAATAAAACCTTCGCCAATAATAAACGCTTGTGCAAGACCATCAGGACTAGGCTGAACTGCATATTCAATAGATAGTCCAAAGTCAGAACCATCACCCAACAAACGCTGATACCCTAAAATATCATCCGGCGTCGAGATAACCAAAAGTTCCTTAATGCCAGCGAGCATCAATACGGAAATTGGGTAATAAATCATTGGCTTGTCGTAAACAGGTAATAACTGCTTTGAGACGCCTCTTGTGATTGGATGAAGTCGTGTTCCAGAGCCTCCAGCTAATACAATGCCTTTGAAGTCTTTACTCATTGGATGCTCCTAAACGTTCAAGCCGATAAGCACCTGATAGTACTCTCTCCCACCAGCTGCGGTTATCTAAATACCACTGAATTGTTTTGCGCAAACCTGTTTCAAATGTTTCCTCTGGTACCCAACTAAGCTCTCGTTCTATTTTTGAAGCATCAATAGCATAGCGGACATCGTGACCAGGACGATTTCTAACAAAGCTTATTAAATCCCGATAGTTATTTACACCTGAAGGTTTTACAGGGGCTAACTCCTCAAGAAGATCACAAATAGTCTCAACCACTTCAAGATTAGTTTTTTCATTGTGACCACCAATATTATAAGTCTCTCCAATTTTGCCCTCAGTGACTACCTTAATTAGAGCTTTTGCATGATCCTCCACATATAGCCAATCACGTATCTGCAGGCCATCACCATAAATAGGCAAAGGCTTACCATGAATAGCATTAAGAATTACATGTGGAATAAGTTTTTCAGGAAAATGGTAAGGACCATAATTGTTAGAACAATTAGTGACTAAAATAGGGAGTCCGTAAGTCCTCCCCCAAGCTCGTACTAAATGATCTGAGGCCGCTTTACTTGCAGAGTAAGGTGATGATGGTTTATATGATGTCTCCTCAGAAAAAAGCTCATCTGAACTACCTAAGTCTCCATATACTTCATCTGTTGAAATATGATGAAACATAAATTTAGCTCTTGCTTCATAAGTTAATGAGTTAAAATACAGTCTAGCCTCTTCTAAAAGACTGAAGGTGCCAATAATATTAGTATTTATAAATTCATTTGGGCTATCTATTGAACGATCTACATGACTCTCTGCAGCGAGATGCATCACAGCATTTGGTTTAAAATCATTGAAAATCATACGCAGTGACGCTGTGTCACAAATATCAACTCTCTTAAAAGAATAACATGGAGAATCTACCACTGAACTCAGTGAGTCTTGATTAGCTGCGTAAGTAAGCTTATCAATATTTAAAATATTTATAGAGCTTCTTCCTAAAGCTTCTTTAATTAAAGCACTGCCGATAAATCCAGAGCCACCTGTCACTATTATATTCATATTTAAATTTTCTCTATAACTTTTACCGGAATTATAATTAAAAAAAGGAGTTTAAAAAACTCATGAAAGCCACTGTATATTTAGTGCAAACAATAAATTCAATAAAAGAGCTGAAATTTTTTTAACGAAACTACGAGGATAGTATTGAAGAGTCTCACAATCCATCTGGATTTTTTGATTGCCAACACCAAGAATCTATCATCATCTGATGCAATGATTTTTTGGCTTTCCAGCCTAAAACATTCTGTGCTTTTGATGAGTCAGCCCAAAATGATGGGAGATCACCTGGACGACGATCAACAATTACATATGGTATTTTAATACTAGTTGCTTTTTCAAAGCTGTCAATAATCTCAAGAACTGAGGTGCCCTCTCCCGTTCCAAGATTGAAAGATTCGCATCCAGTAAAAGCAGGATTCTTTTTAAGCCATTTTAAAGCAGCTACATGACCTTCAGCAAGATCCATAACATGTAAATAATCTCTAACGCAAGTCCCATCTGGTGTTGGATAATCGCCACCAAAGACATTTAATTTATCGCGTTTGCCAATAGCTATCTGGTTTATGTATGGTAAAAGATTATTAGGTATCCCCTTAGGATCTTCACCAATTTTTCCACTATAATGAGCACCAATGGGATTAAAATAGCGCAAAGAAACACTTCGAAAAGATGAATTAGTCTTTGTAATATCTTTTAAAACTCGCTCAAGCATAACTTTGCTTGCTCCATAGGGACTGGAAGGGTTTCCTAAATTCATGGTCTCTACATATGGACTTGGATTAGACTCACCATAAACGGTAGCAGAGGAGCTATAAATAAAATTATTAACTTTTGCGGCCAGCATTGCTTGCAAAAGACAAAGAGAGCCATGGACATTGTTTTGATAATATTTTAATGGATTAGTAACAGACTCTCCAACAGATTTAAAGGCAGCAAAATGCATAACTGCATCAATTTTTTCCTCAGAAAATAATGTACCTAAACGCTGGATATCTTGAATGTCTCCTCTTATAAACCGAATAGACTTTCCAGCTAGCTCCTCAACCCTGGCAATAACTTCAAAAGAAGAGTTAGTTAGGTTATCGTAAACCACTACTTCATAACCCTCCCTTATGAGCGGGACTATAGTGTGCGAACCTATATATCCCGAACCTCCTGTAACTAAAATTCTCATAATAACGCCCTTGAGCTAACCATTTTTAGACTTAGATAAAGGATGCATTTTTCGGTATAAAAATTGAAATATAGATTTACCAAATAGACCGGCAGCTTGCCGCGCCATTAAGCCAGGTACAGCTAAAATTGGATTAAGTAAGCCTTTCATTATCGCGGTTTTAAAAAAATTTATTTCATGTTTCCTATACTCTTTTCCAAACCTCCGATTAATAGTTCCTTGATTCATTCTAAAACCAACTAAAAACTCCCCTACATTAGCTACTTTATAGCCCATTTTTAAAAAATGAAGCCATAAAAACCAATCTTCATGCAAATAACAGTGTCTATATCCACCAACTTTCCTTAATGCCTCTACATTCATTGCAATAGATGGGTGATTAAATGGATTGATGAAATTTTTATACCATTTAATTCGTGAATGTGACACCGGCACCTTTCTAGCACCTATAATTTTTGAATCTCCATCAATTTCATGGATATAACTCCCTACAAGCTGAAGGTCCTCATCAACTATTTTATCAACAAGGATGCGGAATCTAGTAGGGTAATTAACATCATCAGCGTCAAAGCGAATTGCGATATCATATTTACCATATATTTTTTGTTCAAAGACAGTATTCAATGCGAGTCCAAGTCCTTGAGAAGAGGAAAGTCGAGTTAAATATATCTTAGGGGAGAACTCTTTTAACACTATTTCTAATTCTTCACCAATGGGCCCATCAACAACTATATGAACATCGAAAGAAATTTTAGACTGATTAAAAACCGAAGTTAAGGCTGTCCTAAAATACACAGGATCATCATTTCTGTAAACTGCGCCAACAGCACAAATTCTCTGATGATGAGTATTGTTTCCATATTTTTTACCTTTATATGTTGCCATCTTAAGCATCCTCTTTAGACGTTATTACCAAATCTCATAGATTCCAACTGAATTTTTACCAAACTCAAATCCATGCAATTTAATAATAAACGATAACAGTTTAATTAGATTTATCGTTTTTTTAGACAAAAGGTTTTAGAATCAAAAACAATTTAATTACCTGCTTAACAAATATTTTATTTTACGAAAATAAAATGGTGCGAAGGATGGCACTAAAATTAACGAAAGTATAACTCTTATAATAAATCCCACTGCTGGTCGCCTTAACAGTAAATTGTTGGGGTAATACTCTTTAAGTATCGCAATATCAGATGCAACAACCTCTCTCTGGCGGGGGAGAATACTTTTTGTTATCGAGTAATCTGTAAGTGTACCTATGACTGAAGTTTTAGGAAAAAACATTACGCCATCTAAGGGAATATTTAGAAACACTCTCTTGTACCAGTCTATATCAACATAAAAAACTAAGTTTCGATTAAAAACATTAATATGGCTAGACTTGATTATTAAAAGAGCGGTTGGCCCACCAATAAAATTTAAAGTTGGCACATTTTTTCTTAATAGTTTAATCATTAGTGATTGTGTTCGTGACTTAACGTTCCTATAAATACCATTAGAATGCACTACCTTAAGTGGAAGTACCATTATTTCCAAAGAATCCTGATATTTTTCAAGAGCGTCAATAAAAAAAGTGTTAGAAAAAGACTCATCATGATGGACTAATACAAAAAATTTACTCTTGACCTTCGATAATAAAAAATTCCAATTATCAACCGGATTTCCTGTAGATTCATGTTTGCAATAGATAAAAGAAGAGCGGTCTAGTTCAGAAATATAGGACTCAATAAGGCAAGCAACATCAGCGTTAGTAGAGTCGTCGCCAACAATAATCGCAATATTTTTACGAGTCTTTAATAACTCTATGATATTAACTACACCTTGATATGAGTTAAAAGCAGGAATAAGCACAGTTAAAAGTTTTTCTGTCATACATTTCTCCTAAGTATAGCTAACTCATTTTTTGGCCTATATTTACCCAATTTCAGTAAAATAATGAGGCTAAAAACTGCAAATGGGAAAAACGAGAACAGGTGCGTAATTAACAAATCTACAATTATGATAAATATACATACACGCTTAACAAATAGGTGCTCTGATAGATCCTCTGAATCGGAATTTGACTTACTATTGCTTCTGGGTATTAAGCTACCAATAATCGTTATAAAAATAAGTAACAGTGGAATTCCAAAATGAATCCCAATATTCATCAACTGTTGCTCTGCGTTACCCGAGTTAAATAACTTGTCTAAAGTCATTCCATCACCCTCAACCATCTCGATCGGTATATAACCACTACCACCTATCAGAGGCGATTCAAATATTTCAGTCACTCCAAATGTCAGTGCTGCAATTCTCATAGCATTAGATGAAAAGTCTTCCAGAAAAAAGATTCCTCCTAAAGCAATTGACCCACACATAATTGCTAGAGAGAAGACCATGATTCGGTTTTTTACAAAATATGCAACAATACAGGCACATACAGCTACCAAGACTAATACTGGAGATCTTATTGAACCGTTCAGCAGCATAAGGCAAACTATCAAAAAAGTAATAATTCGATTCTTAGTGACCAGACTTGCGATAAAGGCTGACATTGCAATACTAGTACTAATAAAACTGTGACCATAAATGCCTCCAACTCTAGGAAATTGATCACCCGAACGAAAATCGACAAATCGTCCAAATAAATCAGAGAACGTAGTAAGGATATAAATATTAAACACGCTATCTACTAAAAACACTAAGAAAATTGCATTTGCCATTCCAAATATGAATGTCCTTTTCAAGGAAAGAACGCTCACTAACATTAGCGCTGCAGGATAAACAAAAAATGGAGCAGTTACAGCTATGCTATCCATTTTAAAGAAAAATAGGTTTGCAAATAGTAAGATAATGAACAAAGATATTAGGGTTAATTTTGTTAAAGATAGACCGGTTAGACTATATTTTCCTGCGCACAATAATATAATCAGTCCCGATAAGGGCATCATAAGCATGGTATTAAGAGGAACTAGGAAAAGTGTAATTCCCGCCAAGTAGCCCAAACAATAACTTTTGTTTAAACTTAAAATAATCTCACAGTCCTTAGATTACAATCTTTTTAGTTGCTATACACACAATCTCTGATCTAGCATGGATATTTCTTTTGTTGAAAATTAAATGTGTTTTAATAAGGTTAACAGCAGCGCAAGTCGACCTCCAGTAACGAGTACCCAACGATAATGACTTATCATTCATTAAGTTACGCAAGCAAGTAAAAAAACACATAAAGGTATTCACAAGTGGTGGCATCAAAAAATTGCAGTTATAACCACATCGGTCTAGAAAGTCTTCGATAGCTTTGTGCGTAAAAATAATTCGGTGTCTAGGAAAATCTATATCTCTAGCATGTTCTCTAAATTCATTTATTAGGAAAGAGTCGGCATTTGGAGTTGCAATCCAAATCGAGCCATTAGACTCCAAGATCCCCGTTAGGGAAGAAAAAGTCTTAAAAGAATCAACATCGTGCTCAATAACATGATTTAGAGTAATGTAATCAAAACTCTCACCAGTTTTATCAATAGCTTCATGCTCATAAAACTTAAAGTATTTTTGGTAACCCTCTGGAGGAGTCGAAATATCGGAGCCAGCCACACGAAGTTCAGATCGCAGTGCTTGTATCTCTAGTAGAAAATCACCTGAACCACAGCCATAATCCAATAAACTCCTGGCCTCTAATGGCAACGATCTAAAGCGGAATTCACCCTGAAGATATCTTATAAAGCGACGCTTTAGCGGCATTGGCCCTCTAGTTAATTCTCTCGTATAATATGAAGAATAAGCAATACCCAAAGAACTCGAGTCAGGGAAAACATCAGGAAATATCGAACCACAACTAGCACACTTTCTTATATCTGAGAGATAATCAGTAGTATTGAAATTGTAATCATAAGATTTAAAAATAACTATGCTTTTGCTTTTAGCCGATCCGCAGATGCAGGCGTTATCATTGAAATTCATATTTTTTCTTCCTAAAAAATAAAGAGGCAATCAAAGCCGCCTCAAAAAGGCTTTTAATAAGCCAAGTCACTAGTAAACCATTCAGCCCAAATTCTATCAAAGCGAAAGTATAGCAAATGCTCATTAAGAGAGTGATAATGATGTTGTATTTCACCAAATAATCACTGTAGCCCCATGACTGAAGTAGGGTGCTAACAGTCTGCGTAACACCATTAATAACTATAGCCATAAAAAAAACCACAATATATAAGTTGCCAATATTAATATTAAGAACACTATTAAAAAAATCTGGATTGAAGCTGACAAGGAATATGAGGATACCCACTGATAAAATAGCAAGTGCGCAAAGAACCTTTAATAAAATACGGAAGCTTATCAAGCCATCTCCACCAGCAGCATAACGAACAAATATTATTGGGTTTATTATGTAAGCAATTAGCCAGTATTTAGTAAATATCTCGTAAATTAGAAAATAAGTTAAGGCTAGATCTGCAGCAAGAAAGTATACAATCAAAATTCTATCAATATTTCCTGAAAAAGTAGCTAATGAGTTCAACGCAAACATATGTTGCCAACCAGCGATGTCGGCATTTTCAAAGGCAACGATTTTATTGCCCACACAAATTTTATCGTATCTGTAAAATAGTAGCGCCAACCAAAAAATCCTGGCCAGAAAATACATCATTAACGAAATCGTGACCCCAAAACCCAAATAAATGCTAGATACAAAAGTCAATATACCAAATGTTATTCCGCCTTGTTTTGTCCAAATCGCACTTGAATGAAGTCCAATATTGTTGAATATAACTCTTAACTCTGACGACAAAAGTCCAATTAAACAGAATCCATAACTGAATATAAATTTCTGTAATATCCCTGGATCAGGGCCTAAATTAACCCACAATAGAAAAATAAAAACTGACGGTATAAATGCTCTTAAAGAGACTTTTTCTATAAGCACAGTCTTGCTAAATAACTGACTTTTAGTACTTTTTAGATTAACTAGACAGCTCTTTACAAGCCCTAATTCCAGACCACCTGCCAAAGAAACTATCAGGACAAAATTTGTTATTATTTCTGGGCTAACTAAACTTTGGTTATTGTTAAAAATTGCTAGCGCGCCAATTAAAACTATGGCATTAATGGCGTAAGAACCAACTACGTTAAACGACCTCGCTTTATTTGTACTAAAAAAATGTACGAGCACGTTGAATGATGTAGGCATAATTTTTTTAACTGTTAAATTCAAAGAATTAAAGAAGACTTTTTAAACATTGACTTAGTAAGTCCAGCGATTTATCCAGATCCGAAGAAGGGCCAATAACCTCCTTAAATCAACAATGAGGCTATCTTGCAATTAGATGCTCGTAGTTTCATGTCTAAGGGTAAATAGAAAGTCCTCATAGGGCCAACTATTCAAAGAGTGCACAGTTGATTTATGTGTGTTTTTAGCACATAGCGCGGCCCAAAACGCAAAACTTGAATTCGATACAAAGATGTTTTTCGAAGTTGCAATAGTAATAAAATCTTCTTTAGGGGAAAGTTTTGAAATCTCATAGTCAAGATCCAGCGATTGAAAAATTTCTGATGAGAATTTAACATCATTAGTCGCTACAAAGATTTGGGACGAATTACTAACAGTTGCTTCAACCACAGTGCGGATATCATCTACTGTCACCCGATCAATAATACTGAAATCTCCACCCCTAATATGGAAAGCCATACGGGCCGAAGCGGCAGATTCATTCGTCCCCAGCAAGTCAGTCAATCCGGAAGAAACTTTATTAATAGAAGCCAAAGACACATGTCTAATGGACTGAAAATATCCTATATCCCAAGTATTTGATCCTAATTTTTTTTGGCTCAGCTTAGAATCTAATTCCTCATTAAACGATGAAATTAGACGGTTTTTTCGAGCAAAAAATCTGAATGCCAAAGATAGCAACTCTAGCAAGGTAATGCTTCTATACTTCAAACCTAAACTCTCTGCTAAAACACTCACATCTATCCAGCTATCATGCTTAGTATGACCACCCAGGCGATATAACCAATCTAGTTTTGCATCAATATAGACCAACTGAACACCAATAGATCTATCACGCAGCTCTATTGCTCTTGCAATTTGGAAAAACTGATTGCCAAGCCCACCCATCAAAAGGACTTTATAACTAGCTTTTGTATCTGTGCTCCACATTTATCAAGTCCCTATAGCCTAGCTACAGACAGATTGTCAAGATACCAAAGATATGCGTCTTCCAAGCCATCTTTTAAAGTCAAGCTTGGTCGCCAACCTAAACTAGCAAGCTTATTACTATTCATTAATTTTCGAGGGGCACCATCAGGTTTGGTAGTATCCCAACTAATAGTACCGTTAAAACCTACAACTTCGCGAATAATTTCTGTTAGTTCTTTGACACTGCAGTCAATTCCAGTACCTACATTTATATGAGAAAGCATCGGTGTTGTCTGCTGCTGATAAGCCTTAATATTTAAATTCATCACGTGTAATGCTGCTGACGCCATATCATCCACATGCAAAAATTCTCGCAGGACCAAGCCTGACCCCCATACAACTACCTTATCATCACCACGCTCTTTTGCATCATGAAAACGACGTATGAGCGCAGGAATCACATGACTATTCTCAGAATGGTAATTATCGCCAGGACCATAAAGGTTTGAAGGCATTACACTTCTGTAGTCGACACCGTACTGCCTGTTATAACTTTCACACATCTTAATACCTGCAATCTTTGCTACGGCATAAGCTTCATTAGTGGGCTCGAGGTGTCCACTCAATAATTCGCCTTCAGGTATTGGCTGCATGGCCAACCTTGGGTAGATGCATGAAGATCCTAGAAATAACAACTTCATCACACCCGATCGATACGAAGAGTGAATTATATTATTTTGAATCATTAAATTTTGATATATAAAATCTGCGGGATAGGTATTATTAGCATGAATACCTCCTACTTTAGCGGCAGCCAAATATACCTGATCAACCTTTTTATCTTGTAAAAAAGCCTCCACCTGGGCTTGATTAGTCAAATCCAACTCACCTCGGCTAGCCGTTATGACTTCAACATTAGTTAGTGCAAGTTGTCTACTAATCGCAGATCCCACCATACCCCGATGCCCAGCAATAAAAACTTTAACCATCACTAGACCTCTGGCGAGACGGCAATATTATAGCCGTTGTCTTTTAGAAACTTAGTCCGTTTTGCTAATGTCAAATCTTCTTTAACCATTTCAGCACACATTTCTTGGGCTGTAATTTCTGGAACCCAACCCAGTTTATTTTTTGCATTAGATGGATCTCCTAGCAATGTTTCCACCTCTGCAGGCCTAAAGTAACGCGTATCAACCTGAATAATCACATCGCCCACATTAAGTGCTGGCGCATTGTCACCACTGATAGATTTAACACGCCCTTTCTCACAGACACCTTCTCCAGTAAATTCAATTTCAACACCTAACTCTTGAGCCGACCACTCAATGAATTGCCTTACTGAGTACTGAACACCTGTGGCAATTACAAAGTCCTCTGGCTTATCCTGCTGGAGCATCATCCATTGCATTCTTACGTAATCTTTTGCATGCCCCCAGTCTCGTAGTGCTTCCATATTGCCGAGGAATAAACATTTTTCTAACCCTTGAGCAATGTTACTTAGACCTCTGGTAATTTTACGCGTAACAAAGGTCTCACCACGGCGGGGTGACTCATGATTAAAAAGAATACCATTACAGGCATACATGCCATAGGCTTCACGGTAGTTCACCGTTATCCAGTAGGCGTAAAGCTTTGCCACTGCGTATGGCGAGCGAGGATAGAATGGAGTGGTTTCTTTTTGGGACGTTTCCTGGACTAAACCATAAAGTTCTGATGTTGACGCTTGATAAAATTTGATTTTCTTTTCAAGCCCTAAAAAGCGTATGGCCTCTAGTAATCGAAGCGTGCCCATTGCATCAACATCAGCAGTATATTCTGGCGAATCAAAACTAACGGCCACATGCGACTGAGCACCAAGATTATAAACTTCATCTGGAGCCACCTCTGAGATAATACGCGTAAGATTTGAGGAATCGGTTAGATCACCATAATGAAGAACAAAGTTTTGATTCTCTATGTGCGGGTCTTCATAAATATGATCTATACGCTGTGTATTAAGTGATGACGCACGACGTTTTATGCCATGAACCTCATAGCCTTTTTCAAGTAAAAATTCCGCTAAATAAGAGCCATCCTGTCCAGTTATGCCTGTTATCAATGCTTTTTTCTTCATTTTATAATTAATCTATCTTACTGTTATAACTCGCAAACCAAATTTGTATGTTAGTTTTGCACTCTTTTATAGACATCATCGAATCTTCTTTTTTAAGTCTAATAGCCAATAATAGCCTTTATCATGAGTTAGCTTATTGTACATTTAAGAATTGAGATCTAGAAACTTAGGTGACCTTTTACCTGACTGCATAATGCCTTATAAGAACTAAAACAATACTTATCATCCCGCCTAATAGCGCGCTTAAGATTAAAATTAAAGCTCTTTTAGGCTCTGATTTTTCTTCCATTACCGCGGGAGGGTCAATGAAATCAAAAACGTAATATTGATTGGCTTCAATTAGGGTTAACTTTTTAGTTTGTTCTTGCATGAGTTGGGCTAAAACTTCTTTAATCTCAGATAAACCAGTCGTTGAAATTTGTTGATTAAGATAGCTGAGAGCCTTTTC
>CETK01136146.1_pt1 | contig 18381 bp, 13 predicted proteins | sample 361431 | NCBI WGS metagenome assembly CETK01 (sample SAMEA2622452, study PRJEB7988) | marine metagenome | biome: marine biome (ENVO:00000447); feature: surface water layer (ENVO:00002042); material: "saline water (ENVO:00002010), including plankton (ENVO:xxxxxxxx)" | depth 5 m | reverse complement strand
GTTATATCTATTGGTCATAGTCACCCTCATTATGTTAAACAAATAAAAAATCAATTAGATCAAATTGCATTTTATTCTAATGCAATTCAAAATCCACTTCAAAAAAGATTGGCAGATGCAATTGGCGAACATTCTTCACTCGATAATTATGAACTTTTCTTATGTAATAGCGGTGCAGAAGCAATTGAAAACGCTTTAAAACTAGCTTCATTTCATACCAAAAAAAGAAGGATTGTTGCATTTAAAAATTCATTTCATGGAAGAACCTCTGCAGCCGTTGCAGCCACAGACAATGCAAAAATTACTGCCCCATTAAATGAACAACAACTGGTTACTTTTTTACCATTTAATGATCTTATATCTTTAGAGGTTGAGCTTGCTAAAGGAGATGTTTGCGCAGTAATTTTTGAAGCAATTCAAGGAGTAGGCGGATTGGATGAACCAAATGAAAAATTTGTTTGCGGGATGGAAAAACTTTGTGAGAAATACCGTAGCTCTCTGGTGGCGGATGAAGTCCAATCAGGTTTTGGAAGATCAGGAACTTTTTTTGCTTTTCAAAAGTTCAAAATAAATCCTGATATCATCACAATGGCCAAAGGTATGGGAAATGGTTTTCCAATTGGTGGGATTTTAGTTAATCCAAAAATAAAGGCAACTCACGGCCTTCTCGGAACTACGTTTGGCGGAAACCATCTTGCGTGTAGAGCATCACTTGCAGTTCTAGATATTATTAAAAAAGATAATCTACAAGAAAAGACTAAATCTCTTGAAAAATATTTTAAAAATAAAGCATCTTCAATAAAGAAAATAAACAAAATTAAAGGAAGGGGATTGATGTTAGGTTTAGAATTTGATTTTGAAGTGTCCTCATTAAGAAAAAAATTAATTTATGATCACAAAATTTTTACCGGAGGAAGCAGTAACAAAAATGTTATAAGAATATTACCTCCTCTTACAATACAAGAAAAACATTTTGACTACTTTTTCAAGTCTCTTGAAAATGAATTGAAAAAAAACTATTATTGAATGCAACAATTTTTAACTCTTGACGATCTGCCTAGCCTTAGTGAGGCTGTAAATGAAGCAATTGAACTAAAAAAAAATCCATTTGCTTTTAAATCACTTGGAAATCAAAAAAATTTAGGAATGCTTTTTTTTAATCCTAGTCTAAGAACGCGTCTAAGTTCACAAAAAGCAGCACAGCTTTTAGGATTGAAAACAATGATAATGAATTTTTCAAATGAAGCATGGGCATTAGAATTTGAGGATGGTACTCAAATGAGTGGTTTACGCTCAGAGCATATTAAAGAAGCTGCAGCTGTTGTTTCACAATATTGCGATATGGTTGGAATAAGAGCTTTTGCGAGTTTAAATAGCAAAGAAAATGATGAGAACGAAATTGTTCTAAAAAGTTTTATAAAATATGCGAGTATACCAGTTATTAACATGGAAAGTGCTACTGCACACCCACTTCAAGCTTTAGCTGATGCAATTACAATTAAAGAAAAGAATAAAGTAAAACGTCCAAAAATTGTTCTTACATGGGCTCCTCATCCAAAAGCATTACCACATGCGGTTGGAAATTCGTTTGTTAGGATGGCAAACAATATAGATTGTGATTTAGTTATTGCTCAACCCAAAGGTTATGAGTTGAATCCCCTAATTATAGGCGACAACACTATAGTTTACAGTCAAGAAGAAGCATTAGAAGGTGCCGATTTTGTCTATGCTAAAAATTGGTGTTCATACTCGGATTATGGAAAAATTTTAAAAACTGACGACACCTGGATGATAACAGCAAAAAAAATGAAACTCACCAATAATGCAAGATTTATGCACTGTTTGCCAATTAGAAGAAATATAGTCGCGTCAGATGATGTTTTGGATAGCAATAATTCATTAATTATTGAACAAGCAAATAATAGGACATATTCTGCTCAATTAGTATTAAAAAAAATACTAGAAAATGGATAAATTACATGTTGTCAAAATTGGTGGAAAAGTAATTGAAAACAAGGATTCTTTAAGATCATTTTTAGAAGATTTCGCTAGCCTAGAAGAATCTAAGATTTTAATCCATGGCGGTGGTAAGGAAGCTAATAATATCTCTAAAAAAATAGGTATAGAAATTAAAATTGAAGGTGGAAGAAGAATTACAGATTCTGAAAGTCTTGATCTTATAACAATGGTCTATGCAGGGAAAGTAAATAAAAAAATCGTTTCACTTCTTCAGTCAATTTCTTGTAATGCTTTAGGAATTTCTGGTGCAGACGGAAATGCTTACTCTGGAATAAAAAGACCAATACAGGATATTGATTTTGGTTTTGTTGGCGATTTAACTGAAATAAATATTCCGTTTTTTACAGGGCTAATTAAACAAAATATTGTTCCCGTTTGTTGTTCAGTTACCCACGACAGAAAGGGACAGCTTCTAAATACAAATGCTGATACGATTGCTGCTTCAATTGCATCAGCTTTATCTAAAAATTTTAAAGTTATCCTAACATATTGCTTCGAGAAAATGGGAGTTCTAGAAAATATTAATGATGAAAACTCTGTTATACCTTTTATTGATACGGAAAAATATCATGAACTAAAAAATAGAGGAACTATATCCCAAGGTATGATACCTAAATTACATAATTGTTTCGAATGTTTAGAAAAAGGTGTTCAAGAAATTCGTATTGGAAATTCAAATATTTTTTCGGTAAAAAAACCATTTACTAAAATTAAAAAGTAATTATGAATCAAAGAGCAATAAAATTATTACAAGATTTGATTGAAATAGAATCTTTCTCTAAAAATGAATCTGGAACAGCAAAACGTCTTGAGAAATGGTTTCAAGATTTTAATATACCTTTTGAAAGGAAAGAAAATAATTTATGGGCTGTAAATAAATCATTTGATCCTAAAAAACCAACTATATTACTTAATTCACATCACGATACAGTTCTTCCAAATAAAGCCTATAGTAGAGATCCTTTTAAAGCTGACATTTTAGATGGTAAATTATATGGCCTAGGAAGTAATGATGCAGGTGGAGCATTAGTTTCTCTTCTGGCTTGCTTTAATTATTTCTACGAGAACTCAAACTTAAAATATAATCTTTTAATGGTAGCATCTGCAGAAGAAGAAACTGCAGGAGATAAAAGTTTACGTTATTTAATACCCTACTTGCCTAAGATTGACTTTGCCATAATCGGAGAGCCAACTCAAATGGAATTAGCAATTGCAGAGAAAGGTTTGGTTGTTTTTGATATTGAAATTATAGGAACACCGAGTCATGCTGCACATCCTAATACGGACAATCCACTTATGAAATTACCTGAAATAATTAAAAAAATTGAAAATATTTCTTTTGAAAAGGTGTCACCAATTTTAGGTCCCGTAAAATTAACACTCACGCAAATTAATGCTGGTAGTCAGCATAACGTAGTTCCATCTGAAGTCAAATTGGTACTCGATGTCAGGGTAAATGAATGCTATCAAAATAATGAGATCGATGAAGTGATACAAAAAGCTTTGCCCTGTAATGTAAAAGCAAGATCACTACACCTAAAAAGTTCTTCAATAAGTATTGATCATCCAATTGTAAAAGCCGGAAAAAAGTTAGGAAGAAAAACATATGGTTCACCTACCCTATCAGATCAAGCATCATTGAGCTGCCCTTCTTTAAAACTTGGTCCTGGAGACTCTACTCGCTCACATTCTGCTGATGAATTTATTTATATCAAAGAAATTGAGGAAGGTATTTCAATTTATATCAATCTACTAAAACAAATAATTTAATATGAAACTTTGGCAAAAAAAAGGAAATAACCTAAACGAAAAAGTAGACTCTTTTACTGTAGGAAAAGACCGAGAATATGATATGGTGCTTGCACAATTTGATTGTGAAGCTTCAATAGCACACGTTAAAATGCTCGGAAGAGTAGGATTAATAAATAATGATGAGGTTAAACAACTCTGTTTAGTTTTTGATGAAATTAAAAAAGAAATAAAAAATAAAACCTTTAAAATTGAAAAGGAATTTGAAGATGTACATTCAAAAATCGAATATTTTTTAACCAAAAGACTTGGAGAAGTTGGGAAAAAAGTTCATACTGCAAGATCAAGAAATGATCAGGTATTAGTTGCTATGCATCTTTATGTTAAAAAAGAATTAATTGAAATTAAAACGAAAATAATTAAGCTTTTTGATCTACTTCTGTCATTAGCAGAAAAATATCAAGATAACCTACTCCCTGGTTATACACATCTCCAAATTGCAATGCCCTCATCCTTTGGTTTATGGTTTTCTGCATATGCTGAATGTTTAATAGATGATCTGTACTTTTGGCAAAGTGCATACAAAATTACAGATCAAAATCCACTTGGAAGTGCAGCAGGTTACGGAAGTTCATTTCCAATAGATAGAGAATTAACTACTAAAATACTGGGATTTTCGGAGCTCAAGATTAATTCTATTGCTGCACAGATGAGTAGAGGAAAGCTTGAAAAAAGTGTTGCAATTTCTTTATCATCTTTTGGAGATACTCTTTCCAAATTGTGTATGGATATATGTCTTTATATGGGACAAGATTATGATTTTATTTCATTCCCTAATGATTTGACTACAGGATCGAGCATTATGCCTCACAAAAAAAATCCAGATTTATTTGAATTAGCAAGGGCAAAATTTAATATGATTAAAGGATTACCAAATCAGCTAACCCTTTTAACATCTAATCTTCCTAGCGGCTATCATAGAGATCTACAACAAGCTAAAGGTGCATTAATTGAATCTATTAATGAAACTAAAGTATGTTTAGAAATTCTACTTTTAAGTTTACCCAAAATCAAGGTCTCAAATAATATTACCGATCAAAAAAAATATGATCATCTTTTCACAGTTGAATCGCTAAACAAAGAAGTTTTAAAAGGTAAGACATTTAGGGATGCCTATGGGTACTTAGCAAATGTTATAGAAAAAGGAAAATTTAAACCTGATCGAAAAGTAAAACATAAACATATCGGAAGCTTGGGTAATTTAGGAATAGATAGATTAAAAGAAAAGATTAAACCTTTCTTATAATAGTATCTATAACTCAATCTACCTCAGTATGTTCAACATAATAAAAATTATATATGAAGAGGACGATTTTCTGAAGCTGCAAGAGCGGCTTCTTTTATGGCCTCCGCGTATGTAGGATGTGAGTGACTCATACGTGCAATATCCTCGGCAGAAGCGCGAAACTCCATTGCTGTGACTGCTTCAGCTATGAGATCAGCAGCTCTTGCTCCTATCATATGTACTCCCAAAACTTCGTCTGTTGCTGAGTCAGCTAAAATTTTAACAAATCCATCTGTATCCATACTTGCCCTTGCTCGACCTAGAGCACGCATTGGAAACTGTCCCGATTTATAAGATTTCCCCTCACTTTTAAGCTGCTCTTCGGTTTTACCTACCGAGGCAACTTCAGGCCACGTATATATAACATTTGGAATTAAATTATAATCTATATGCGGTTTCTGTCCTGCAATAAACTCTGCAACCATTACTCCTTCCTCTTCAGCTTTATGTGCTAACATAGCACCTCTAACTACATCACCAATAGCATAAATATTTGGTTTAGCTGTTTGTAAATATTGATTCACTTCAACACGTCCCAATTTATCAACTTTGACTCCTGCTGCTTCAATATTTAGTAAGTTAGTGTGGGGTTTTCTACCAACAGAAACTAAGCAATAATCACCTGTAAATTTTATATTTTCCCCTGTTTTGTTTAATGCTGTTATAATTACTTCTTTACTTTTTCTTTCAACTTTTTTAACTTCATGAGACAAATAAAATTTAACTCCTTGTTTTTTCATAACTTTCTTTAGCTCTTTTGACAAAGATGCATCCATTACGGGAGTAATTCTATCAGCATACTCGATTACAGATATTTCAGCACCTAACCTTCGGTAAACTTGTCCCAATTCTAAACCTATTACACCACCACCAATAACTACAATATGTTTGGGAATTTCTTTTAACTTTAATGCTTCTGTTGAAGTAATTATTCTTTCTTTATCGACTTTAATAAAAGGCAAATTACCAGGCTTTGATCCAGTTGCAATAATTATGTTTTTAGCTTCAATTATTTGTTCCTTATCTGATTTTACTTTAATGTGATTTGAATCTATAAAACTACCAATACCATGATATACACTAATATTATTTTTTTCCATCAAATAATTAATTCCCTTAGTAGTCTGATTTACCACCTCAGTTTTACGATCAATCATTTGTTTAAAGTTTACTTTTACTTTACCATCAAATTCAATTCCATGCTCTGAAAAATGTTTAATGGCATCCTCATAATGGTGGGATGAATCCAATAAGGATTTAGATGGTATACACCCTACGTTAAGGCAAGTCCCACCGAGAGTATCATATTTTTCAACTAACGCTGTTTTCATACCTAGCTGAGCACTACGTATGGCTGCTACATAGCCACCTGGACCAGAGCCTATAATTGCAACATCAAAATTATTCATATTTAAATTCAATTTATAATCAAAAATACAAATGTTTACAACCTACTTCAATTCTTTACCCAATTTTTAGTTGAAATTGTTATAACTTGTACTGAAACTTAATTGAATCCCGTTTGAAAAAAAATGATCTTTCATTAGGACTTGCAACAATTCCTTTAATTTTTTTAGTTTTTCTACTTTCAATCAATGTCTTTATATATGGCGATAATGCTTTAAATGGTTCAAACCAATTTATATTATTAATAGGCGGAGCTGTAGCAGCAATAATTGGCTTTTATAAAAATATACCCTACAAAACAATGATAAAAAAAATTGCCAAAAACCTTCAGTCGGTTACAGGGGCAATATTAATTTTACTTTTTGTTGGTGCACTTGCGGGTTCCTGGCTGATAAGTGGGATAATACCAGCGATGATTTACTTTGGTCTAAAAATTTTACATCCAACAATTTTTTTACCTGCAAGTGTTATAATTTGTGCACTAATTTCTCTGGCAACTGGCAGCAGTTGGACAACTTCTGCAACCGTTGGAATAGCATTAGTTGGAATAGGAACTGTTTTGGAAATTCCATCGGGGATGATAGCAGGTGCTGTAATTTCAGGTGCTTATTTTGGAGATAAACTTTCTCCATTATCAGATACCACTAATCTTGCACCTGCGATGGCTGGTGGCGAATTATTTAAGCATATAAGATATATGACCTATACAACAATACCTAGTATTCTAATAACATTATTTGTTTTTCTCATTATAAGTTTTACGATCACCACGACTGGAAACACTGAAACAAATGAACTATTATTAGCTATTGAAGAAAAGTTTACAATCAATATATGGTTATTCTCAGTACCAATTAGTGTAATAGTTCTAATTATTAAAAAAACACCTCCTCTTATTGCATTACTCATTGGAACCCTAATGGGAGCTTTATTTGCTTTACTTTTTCAGTCCCAAATACTATTAGAGATAACTGGATCTGATATTTTATATCCATCTGTAGCATACCAAGCAATAATGAATGCAATGACTGTTTCAACCGAAATAGCTACTTCTAATATTTTATTAAATGATTTGTTTGTATCAGGTGGAATGAAAGGTATGTTGGGTACAATTTGGCTAATTATATGTGCAATGGTATTTGGTGGAATAATGGATGCTATCGGAGCTCTTAGTAGAATAAGTTCCTCCCTTCTAAATTGGGCTGAAAATACTTTTCAGTTATTCGCGAGTACTATCGCCTCGTGCTTGGCAGTAAATTTAACAGCTTCAGATCAGTATTTATCGATAGTAATTCCTGGTAAAATGTTCAAAAAAGCATATGAGCAAAGAAAGTTAGCTCCTGAAAACTTAAGTCGTACGTTGGAAGACTCAGGAACAGTTACATCAGTATTAATACCATGGAATACTTGTGGCGCTTATCAGTCAGGAGTCTTAAACGTTGGAGTTGGAGAGTATTTTATCTTTGCTATTTTTAATTGGATTAGTCCATTTATGACATTACTTTATGCTGCTTTAAATATTAAAATTTTGAAAAAAAGTTAGTTTTTTAAAACTACTAACTATACAAAATTTTATTATAGGAAAAACTTATTAATGAATAAGTAATTTTACAAGCAAAAATTTTAGAAACTTAGTTCAGGTTTACTAAATTTAGTAAATTTTACACTATTATGAATGAAACCAAATGCCCATTCCATGGGTCGACTACAACTCCAAATCTTGGCACACAAAATAAAGATTGGTGGCCAAATCAATTAAATTTAGATATACTTAGACAACATGGGGACAGAAGCAATCCAATTTCAGAGATAAACTATAAAGAAGAGGTAAAAAAACTTGATCTTGGTGCTGTTAAGGAGGATATCAAAATAATGCTTAAGGATTCTAAGGATTGGTGGCCTGCTGATTATAATCATTATGGACCCTTTTTTATTCGTATGACATGGCACGCAGCTGGAACTTACAGGACAGGTGATGGACGTGGTGGTGCAGCGACAGGAGCACAAAGATTTGCTCCATTAAATTCATGGCCAGATAACGGCAATTTGGATAAAGCAAGACGCTTACTTTGGCCAATAAAAGAGAAGTACGGAAACAAATTGTCATGGGCTGATTTACTTGTCCTTGTTGGAAATGTTGCTATTGAAGATATGGGAGGACCAAACCATGGAACAGTTATGGGTAGAGAAGATATTTGGCAAACAGAAAAAGATATTTATTGGGGTGCAGAAGATACATGGCTAGGAGATAAGCGTTATGGAGATACCCGCCAATCACTTGAAAATCCCTTAGCTGCGGTTCAAATGGGGTTAATTTATGTAAATCCTGAAGGACCAAACGGAATTCCTGATCCAGCATTATCTGCTGAAGATGTTAGAGAAACCTTTAAGCGTATGGCGATGAATGATGAAGAAACTGTCGCTCTTACTGCTGGTGGACACACTTTTGGTAAAGCACACGGAGCTGGTGATGAAGCACTGGTTGAAGCTGAACCTGAAGGTTCCCCAATTGAAATGATGGGCTTAGGCTGGAAAAATAAATATGCATCTGGAATTGGTGTCGACACAATTACCAGTGGTATAGAAGGTCCATGGACAACAAACCCAATAAAATGGGACATGGGATATCTCGAATTATTATTTAAATATGAATGGGAATGCAAAAAAAGTCCTGCCGGAGCATGGCAATGGCATCCCATTGACTGTGCAGAGGAGGATATGGTTCCTCAAGTTGATGGAAGTGATTCTAAAGTGTTACCAATGATGACAACTGCAGATATGTCATTAAAATTTGATCCTAAATATAAATTGATTTGTGAAAGATTTTTGGATAACCCTAGGGAGTTTGAGGAAACTTTTGCTCGTGCCTGGTTTAAATTGTTACATCGTGATATGGGGCCAAGAAGCAATTATGTCAGTGGCGATTACAAAGACGTTGAATACATTTGGCAGGATCCTACGCCTACAGGAAAGTTACTAACTTCAAATGAAGAAGATATAATTAGAAAAACAATATCTGATTCAGGCTTAAGTATACAAGAAATGGTCAACACAGCCCTCTCAAGTGCTGTAACATTTCGAGGATCAGACAATCGAGGTGGGGCAAATGGATCAAGAATTCGACTAGAACCTCAAAAAAGCTGGGATGTAAACAAACCAAAAGAACTAGAAAAAGTATTAAATGTATATGTTAAAATAGCCAAAAAACACAATACTAGCATTGCGGATGTAATTATTATCGGTGGTGCAGTTGGTATTGAAATGGCTAGTGGACAATATGTAAAGGTAACAACTGGTAGAGGTGACGCTAGTCAAAAAAATACAGATATTGAATCTTTCAATCTTCTTAAACCTAAAGCATGTGGTCTAAGAAATTATTCTGAAAAAGAGTTCTCTGTCAGTCCAGAAGAAATTTTCCTTGATAAAGCGCAACTATTAGGTTTAACACCATCTGAAATGACAGTTTTAACCGGAGGTTTACGTGCTATGGGAATATCCTACTCAGGAGAAGGTGTGTGGACAGATGGGAAATTAAACAACTCTTGGTTTAAAATTCTTTTATCAATGGACGTAGAATGGAGTTCAACAGGCTATAATAGTTATGCAGCAAAAAGCAGAGAAACAGGTGAAGTAGTAAGAACAGCTTCAAGAACGGATCTTGTTTTTGGATCCAATTCAGAACTTCGTGCTATAGCTGAAGTTTACGCTCAAAATGATAACAATGATAAATTTGTCTTCGACTTTATCAAAGCATGGAATAAGATTATGAATGCTGACCGTTTTGACTTAAATTAATTCTAATATCTTCTTTAAAAATGAAACCTGGCTTTGAAAACCAGGTTTTATTTTACGCAAGTATCAACACAACATGATTTCCAGATTCAAGGCTTTTGTAATTGAATTTGTACTTTTGTAAGTAAACTAAAGTTTAATGACAAAAAAGCAAAGACCATCTCAGATTGATTCAAAAATAAAGCGTCAACGCCAGGTTTTATTTGGAGGAGGATTGTTTTTATTGGGTATACTTCTGGCTATATCTTTTGTGTCATACACAATTAACTGGAAAGAGGATTATAGTACTCTAGGTTATTTTTTTGACAAATCAGTTCCAGCAAAAAATATTTTAAGTAAAGTAGGGGCATTCGTTAGCCATTTATTCATTTATAAAGGAGTGGGGTATCCTTCAATAATTTTCTCTTATCTTCTATGTCTTAGCGGTTTTAAATTATTTTTTGGTCAAAGCACGGAAAAAATTTTTTTAAATTGGTCATGGGGAATTGCACAAATAATTTGGCTAAGCGTTTTTTTGGGGTACCTATTTACTTCAAATCCAATATACTCTGGTATTGTAGGTTATGAATTAAATTTAATTTTAAAAGCCTACGTTGGAGAAATTGGTGTATTGGCAATTATAATTTTCTTTTTCATGTGTATAGTGGTTATTCAATTAAAATGGACACCCGAAAAAATAAAAATAATCTGGGACAAATTTTTGAATAAACAAAATAAAGATTTAAGTCTCAATGAAAATGTCAATAAGAATGATCTTTCTTCAGTTTTAAACCAAGATGAAAAAGAAATAAATAGCGGAGGAACATCTAATTATTCCGTAAAAAAATCACTAGATACTTCATCTGAAAAAAATTCACCAAACGAAAATGAATTAGTGATGGAAGTTGAGACAGCAAAAGAGGAAGAAACATTAGATGTAAAATTGGCTAATGAACTTCTGAAAAATCAAGGTTTTTTTGATCCAAAACTGGAACTTAGGAATTTTAAAATGCCCCATTTAGATCTTTTAAAAAATTATGGTGAGAGTGGAATTACAATAAATCAGGCAGAACTTGAAGCAAATAAAAATAAAATTGTTGAAACATTAAATAATTACAAAATAGGGATTTCAAATATAAAAGCTACAATTGGTCCGACTGTTACTCTTTATGAAATAGTTCCAGATGCTGGAATTCGAATATCAAAAATCAAAAGTCTAGAGGACGATATAGCACTTTCTCTATCTGCATTGGGTATTAGAATTATAGCACCAATACCAGGTAAAGGCACAATTGGAATTGAAGTTCCAAATCAAAACCCAAGTGTTGTATCAATAAGATCCGTCATTACATCTGCTAAATTTCAAAATGCAGAAATGGAACTTCCAATTGCCTTAGGAAAAACGATAAGTAATGAAACATTTGTTGTTGACCTTGTGAAAATGCCTCACTTACTAATGGCAGGTGCAACCGGTCAAGGTAAATCTGTTGGTCTAAACACCGTTTTGACCTCACTTATTTTTAAGAAACATCCAGCAGAAATTAAGTTTGTTTTAGTTGATCCTAAAAAAGTAGAATTAAATATTTATAGCAAAATTGAACGCCATTATTTAGCAAAACTGCCTGAAACAGAAGAAGCTATTATCACAGATAATACAAAAGTCATAAATACACTTAACTCATTGTGTATTGAAATGGATAATAGGTATGAACTTCTTAAAAATGCAATGTGTAGAAATATCAAAGAGTACAACAAAAAATTCAAAGAAAGAAAACTTAACCCAAAAGATGGACATAGTTTTTTACCTTATATAGTACTAGTTGTTGACGAATTTGCTGACTTAATTATGACGGCTGGTAAAGAAGTGGAGACTCCGATTGCTCGTTTAGCTCAATTAGCAAGAGCTATTGGAATTCATCTTATAATCGCTACTCAGAGACCTTCTGTAAATGTAATAACTGGAATTATCAAAGCTAACTTCCCGGCTCGTATTGCCTTCAGGGTTGCATCTAAAATTGATTCACGTACTATACTTGACAGTGGTGGTGCTGATCAATTAATCGGAAGAGGAGATATGCTATACACACAAGGTAACAAATTAATAAGAATTCAATGTGCATTTGTTGATACCCCTGAAGTAGAAAGTATCTCATCTTACGTAGGAAGCCAAATGGGATATTCTGATGCACATATTCTTCCAGAGTACAATAGTGAGGAAAATAACTCCGGCCTTGAAATTGACCCTTCTGAACGTGATTCATTGTTCAGGGAGGCTGCTGAGGTGATTGTAACTGCCCAACAGGGATCAGCTTCTTTGTTGCAAAGAAAATTAAAATTGGGATATAACAGAGCTGGAAGAATAATAGATCAAATGGAAGCAGCTGGAGTAGTAGGACCGTTTGAAGGAAGTAAAGCTCGTCAAGTCTTAATATCAGATCTCACCACATTAAATCGTCTTCTAGATGACCAAACCTAGTAATTTATTTTCATGAAAAAAATAATATTTCTTTCCATATCTCTTTTAAGTTTTCCGGTTCTATCACAAGGTACAGAAGACGCAATAAAATTATTAGATGAAGTTTCAAATAAAATTTCATCATTTGACAATATAATGTTTGAATTTACCTACGTATTGGAAAATAGGTCAGAAAATATTCGTCAGGAAACGAAGGGTTCTGTAACTGTTAGCAAAAATTTATATAGAGTAAATTTTTTAGGATATGAGCAATTATTTGATGGTAAAATGACTTATACTATTATACCTGAAAATGAAGAAATTACCATTAGTGACCCCGAAGAGGGACCTGAATTTGGAATTAATCCTTCAGAGCTTTTGACGATTTATAAAAAAAATTATGCCTATCAATGGGATATAAAACAAAACATAATGGGTATACCCGTCCAATACATTAAACTTATACCTAACGAAGAGAAAAAAGAATTAAAATATTTACTCTTAGGAATAAATATGAAAACTAAACTAATTTATCGCTTGATAGAAATAGGAAGATATAATACTAGAACAACACTTACTTTAAAGAATATCAATACTAATATTATGCTCAGTGATGAATTTTTTATTTTTGATAAAAGTAAATATCCTGATTTTTATATAAACGAATAGAATAGATGAAGATTATTGACAAATATATGTTAAAAAGCTATGTCATAAGACTTATTAGCGTATTTGGAATATGTTTATTTATTTTTATTATTCAAACCTTTTGGCTTTTTATTGATGAATTAGCTGGAAAGGGTTTAGATATAATAATAATTGGACAATTTTTAGTTTATTATTCTCCCAAATTAATCCCACTAGTACTCCCTTTATCTGTTTTACTTGCTTCTCTTATGACATTCGGAACTTTATCTGAAAACTACGAATTTGCTGCAATGAAATCTACCGGCATCTCATTGCAAAGAGCTCTTTTAGGATTATCTATTTTCCATATTTTGTTGGGTATTGGAATGTTCTATTTTTCAAATCATGTAATTCCATACGGTGAACTTAAATCGTACAACCTTAGAAAAAATCTCGCAAAATTAAAGCCTACACTTGCAATTAGAGAGGGTATTTTTAATGAAATAGGACAATACAATATTAAGGTTGAAAAAAAATATGGTGATAACAACAGGTTTTTAAAAAATGTTATTATTCATGAATACACTCCAGATAAGAAAAATAATATTGTTATTAAGGCAGATCGAGGAGAAATGAAAAATGAACCAACGGACCCAAACCTAAAGTTAGTTTTATACAATGGGAACCGTTATGAAGAATTCATTCCAAAAAAGATCCAACAACGTAAAAGAATTCCACATGCGAAAGTTTCTTTTGAAGAATATGAAATGAATATTGATTTATCTCAATTTAACAATATTGATTTAAATCAGGAGAATATAAAAACATCTTTTAGAATGCAAAAAATTAATCAATTAAGAACTAGTATTGACACACTTGAGAGTTCATTCATAGAGGAAAAAAATATTTTTTACAATAATTTCTCAAAAATAAGTCCCATATCATCTTGGATAAGTAAAACAAAGTCGTATGATAAAGAAGCTGCTTTACCCAAACAAATTTTGGATTTTATAGATACTGACGAAAATTGGAAGAAAAGTACTGTTTACAAACAAGCAATCAATAAAATAAGAAACTCTTTAAATGATTTAAACGCAAAGAAAGGTCAATTTTTTGCTTACCAAAAATTAATTAACCTACACAAAATTACTCTTCAAGAAAAATATACATTACTATTTGTTTCACTATTATTATTTCTTATTGGAGCATCTTTAGGAGCAATAATTCGAAAAGGAGGATTAGGTCTTCCTTTAGTTATATCCGTTATTATATTTCTAACTTACCATTATATAGGTCTGTTTAGCAAAAATGCCGCGGAAGATAGTAGTATTTCCCCGCTGATAGCAACCTGGCTTTCAACATTAATTTTAGCACCTTTCTCATATATTTTAACTAGAAGGGCTTCTTCCGACAAAGGTTTTATTAGTTTTTATAACATATATTCACCAATTTTGAACCAATTTAAAAAACTGCCTTTTCAAAAAAGAGTATGACTGAAAATAAGATTAAATTAAATAGTATTCCAGAAGCAATTAATGCAATCAAAAATGGTGAGGTTATAATAGTTGTTGATGATGCTAATAGAGAAAATGAGGGAGATTTTGTTGCTGCGGCAGAAAAGATTAGTCCAACACTTATTAATTTTATGGCTACTCATGGAAGGGGTTTGATTTGTACTCCATTAACAGAAGAACGTTGTCAAGAATTAAAATTGGGTAAAATGGTTTCTGATAATACAGATCCTATGGATACTGCATTTACTGTTTCGGTTGATTTGAAAGGCAAGGGAGTAACCACAGGAATCTCTGCTGCTGACAGGGCCTCAACAATTAAAGCACTAATTAGTAAAAAAACAAAAGCTTCCAACTTATCTAAACCTGGACATGTATTTCCCCTAATTGCAAAATCTGGAGGTGTACTCCGTAGGACAGGACACACTGAGGCTGCTATTGATTTTGCAAGATTAGCTGGTTTTGAACCCGCAGGAGTTATCGTTGAAATTATGAATCAGGATGGTAGTATGGCTAGACTTCCCCAACTTGTTAATGTTGCTAAAACTTTAAATCTTAAAATTGTTTCTATTGAAGACTTGGTTTCATATAGAATGCAACATGACAGTCTAATTGTAAAAAAAGTAGATCATGAGATAAAAACACGATACGGGATTTTTAGAATAAGAGCATATCATCAAACTACAAATGGTAATATTCATCTAGCACTAAGCAAAGGACATTGGGAAAAAAATGAGGTTGTTTTAACTAGAATACAATCTTCAAAAATTACAAACGATATTTTGGGAATGCTCACTGGTGCAGTAAATCAAAGATTAGATGATATTTTTAATTTAATAAATAATGAAAAAAAAGGTGCGATTTTGTTTATAAATCAAGATGAAAATCCAGAAAACCTTTTAGCTAGAATAAAGAGTTTAAAACAAATGCAACGTAAAGGCAAGCATGATCAGGTTCCTCCAATGCCAATGGATAATAAAGATTTTGGAATAGGTGCACAAATTTTACATGACATAGGAATCACAAGGCTCAAGGTTATTAGTAATTCAAAACAACAAAGAAGAATTGCTATAACAGGTTACGGGATCAGCATAGAAGGATATAAAAGCTACTAGAGTTAAAAAAACCAAAGTTTTATTGAAATTATTGCAGTACTTGTAATCATTGCATAACGAATTAATTTATCACCTCTTTTAACAGACCAACGGCTCGCGAACCAAGCGCCAAAAATAGAGCCTGTAGCCATAGATATTCCCATTTGCCAATCTATTGAATTGTTGTAAGCAAAGATTAATAAAGCAAAAAATGAGTAAATAAAAACAACAGACACTTTTGTCGCGTTACTTTTTACTAATGACATCTGATTAAATCTATTTAGAAACAACATTATAAGTAAACCTATTCCTGCATTTATAAAGCCTCCATAAATACCGAAAATAAAAAAAACTAAAATGCTAAACCATAAATATTTTCCAGAAGTCCGCTCATCTACAAAGTTTGTTAATTTTTTCTTTTGGATGAAGATTAGTCCTCCAACAATAATTATTATTACAGCCAATATTTTATTGAAAATCTCTCCGTCAATATTTAAAGCGATTTTGGCACCAATATAGGCTCCGAAACTGGCACTTATACCTAGATATATATTAAATGGATATGAGTAAATTCCTTTACTAGAATATCCTATTGAACCACTTAAAGATTGTGCTACAATTACAACTCTATTTGTTCCGTTTGCAACTTGAGGAGGCAATCCAAGAAAGATGAGTATTGGAAGTGTAAATAACGATCCCCCTCCTGCAAGTGTATTTACTATTCCCGCTAAAAATCCTATAGCAAGTAAAATTACCAGCTCTAATGTAGTATCCATAAGATTTTAAATATACAAAACTATGACTCTAACTATGTCAAAAGAGAGTTAATGAAATGTTTTCTAATCGAAAAAAGCAATGTATATTTATCACCATTTCGGAGAAATGGCAGAGTGGTCGAATGCGGCAGTCTTGAAAACTGTTGAGGGTCACACCTCCGGGGGTTCGAATCCCTCTTTCTCCGCAAGTAAATTCCCTAATGTATTTAATATCAATATGTTAGGGATTTTTGTTTTGATTATTTGTACGATTATTGTACGGTCAGATATAAAAAGTATAAAAAATCTAGCCTAAAATTCTAAAGCTATACCCCCCTACCCTTAAATTAAATCCAGTTTTCTTTTTGGAATAGGGTTAATATAATGATGTATTCCCCGTTGCATTAGGTTTAGAAAGAGTTTTTTTATTGAAGCAAGGATGTGAGATTTGATATGTAACCAAATTACATACCAAATACGAGGACAATTGGATAATAAATAAATTAAAGCTTAATTGTAACATAAATATTAATTTTAATTCATGGGATTTTTCAATTTTAATAAAAAGAAAAAATTTGTTTCAAAACTATCAATTGATCAACAAGATGAAATCTTGATAACATTGATTTTAATGAAGCAAATGATAGATGCTGATGGGATTGAAAAGCCTGAAGAGAAAGAGTATTTAAAAAATTATCTTCTTAATTGTGGCATAACAAGTAAAGAAGAGCTTGAATCAATTTTAGATAGTGCAGCTAAATTAACGTCTGAACAATATGATTTAATTATAAGTAGTTTTGATGAATTTCAGAAATTAACTATTCTGCAAGAATTATACGAAATTATTTGTTCAGATAATGAAATTAATCATGATGAGGTAGTACTTCTTTTTCGAATATCACGTGATATGGGAATAGATGATGACCTTGTTGTTGACAAGTTTGGTGCAAATAAGGATTTACTTGAAAAGTATATTAAAACCAACAAAGTTAGTGATTCAATAAGTAAGAAATTTGAAGACTACCAAAATCAGGCTAAAACCGATCTAGATGACATTATATCTAAAATTCAAGAAGCTAGAGATATAAGACAAAAATTAATCGATAACAAATTAACCATTAGAATCACTTATGGAGGATTATGGAAGGCCAAATTTCAATTTAATGAAGCGTTTAAAAATTATGGAGAGTCTGCTGAATTTCTTAAGCACTCAATGATTTACAACGAGGAGACGGAACCATTTGATTATAATGACCTAGAAAATTCTGATATCATTGCATTTAATAAAGGTTTATCAAATAATAAAAATCTTAAAACATTTAGTGGAGAAATTGAAATATGTGAAGTGCTTAAAATACCGAAGGAAAATCTTATAATGAAACTGAATGAATATATTAATAATCCTAATGATGAAATTTCTTATGAAGACACTTCTTGGGAAGATTTTTTAACTTATGATTGGGATTATCCTGAATTTATAGATCCAGATATAGATATCGATGATTGTACTCTTGGATACAACGGTCCAAGGATTGCAGATTGTTTATTGGGGTTAGAACGAGGAATGGCCGGTGGAAAAGAATACCATTACATTGAACAAATATGGGAAAATGAAAAAGAAGATAAAATTGAACTTAAAGAGTTAAAT
>CETK01156677.1_pt1 | contig 18437 bp, 23 predicted proteins | sample 361431 | NCBI WGS metagenome assembly CETK01 (sample SAMEA2622452, study PRJEB7988) | marine metagenome | biome: marine biome (ENVO:00000447); feature: surface water layer (ENVO:00002042); material: "saline water (ENVO:00002010), including plankton (ENVO:xxxxxxxx)" | depth 5 m | reverse complement strand
GATATGACTACCCTAAATAACCTCAATGCAGAAATTTTAGAATTTGTTGTCAACCCCGAATCCAAGGTAGCAAATTTAAAAATCAAAGATTTAGATTTTCCAAGATTGGCGACCATTGGAGGAGTTATACGGGATGGCCTGGGTATCATCGCCTTGGGGGATTATACTATCATGCCAGGTGATCGCGTTGTTGTGTGTGCTATGCCGAGGGCAATCAAACGCGTTGAAAGTTTATTTTTATAAAGTATTACATGTCCAAATTCAACTATAAAGTAATCCTATATATCATAGGTATTCTGTTACTTTTTAATGGAGGCTTGATGTTATTGGCCACCTTGGCCAGTTGGATTATGAAAGATGGTGTGATTTATGAAATGACCATCTCAGCTTTTTTCGTTATGACCTTAGGAGGGTTTATGATGTTGTTATCCAGAAACCATGAACCTCATATTCAGAAAAGAGAGGGATATTTAATTGTGACCTTTGGTTGGGTTTTGATGACGGTAACGGGTATGACTCCGTTTATTCTCACCGATTCTATTCAGGATATGCCCTCTGTTTTTTTTGAAACAATGTCGGGTTATACTGCCACCGGATCTACGATTTTGAAAGACATAGAATCTCTACCCGCAGGCATTCTTTTTTGGCGGAGTATGACCCACTGGATAGGTGGAATGGGAATCATAGTCTTAGCCATAGCTATCTTGCCCCTACTAGGTATAGGTGGAATGCAGTTGTTCTCCGCCGAGGCTCCGGGACCCAATGGCGACAAACTTCACCCTAGGATCACTGATACTGCCAAAAGATTGTGGTTGATTTACGTTTCCTACACACTCGCCGAAACTTTGCTTTTATCTTTGGCCGGAATGTCATTTTTTGATGCCTTGAACCACGCCATGAGTACGATGGCTTCTGGAGGTTTTTCCACCAAAAATGCAAGTTTGGCCCACTGGAACCATTTGCCATGGGTGCACTATATCATTATAGTATTCATGTTTTTGGCAGGGTCCAATTTTGTACTGAGCTATTTTGCTTTTACGGGTAAAATCAAAAAAATTTTTCAAGACGATGAATTTTTGACTTTTGCCAAATTTATTTTTGTCTTTTCCATGATAGTTTTTGCCGTATTGATTACTCAAGTTGATCTTACGAAAGAGTCTTTTGAGCACCCCCAGGTTTGGGGCAAGGTTGAAAGTAGTTTGAGACATTCTATTTTTCAAGTTTTGGCCATTGTTACCACAACTGGATTTGTAACTGCTGATTATACAGCTTGGACTCCTTTCATGACCATTTTCTTTTTTGGTTTGATGTTTTTGGGTGGTTCTGCAGGGAGCACGTCGGGTGGAATCAAGGTGGTGAGGCATTTATTGATGATCAAAAGTGGTTTTTTGGAATTTAAGCGGGCTTTACACCCCAATGCCATTATTCCATCCCGTTACAACGGTAAGGTGGTAAGCAAAGAAATTATAGGTAATATTTTAGGCTTTTTCATACTATATATGATTTCCTTTATCATAGGAAGTTTGGTTTTTGGCTTGATGGGGTTAGATTTTAAAAATGCAGTAGGGGTTGCAGCCTCATCACTTGGAAATGTTGGGCCTGCTATAGGAAATTTTGGACCCGCAAGTAATTTCAGCGAATTACCGGCTTTGGGTAAATATTGGTCTTCATTTTTAATGTTAATGGGTCGCTTAGAGCTCTTTACGGTATTGATTCTATTTACGCCTTTCTTTTGGAAAAAAAATTAATAGCCGTATTTATCTTTCCACCTCGATTTTAAAAACTTTCGCATTTGATTTTCCTTGGTGTTCTCTGCTGGCTCATAAAAACGGAAACCCTCGAGATCTTTCGGTAAAAACTCCATATTAATGAAATGATTTTCATGGTCATGAGCATATTGATAACCTTTGCCGTGATCAAATTGTTTCATCAATTCTGTAGAAGCATTCCGAAGGGACAGGGGTACTTCAAGGTCACCTGTTTCTTTTACTTTTTGTTGTGCCCTATTTATAGCTGTATATGAGGTATTACTTTTTTCTGAACCTGCCAAATAAATCGCACATTGACTTAGGGGAATTCGGGCTTCTGGTAAACCCAATACATTTACAGCTTGAAAGGTGCTGTTGGCCATAACCAGTGCAGTGGGATTGGCATTTCCTATGTCTTCTGAAGCAAGGATCAACATCCTGCGGGCTATAAATTTGATATCCTCCCCTCCCTCTATCATTCTCGCCAACCAATAAACAGCCCCATTTGGATCACTTCCACGAATGGATTTGATAAAGGCAGAAATAATATCATAATGGAGGTCACCGTTTTTGTCAAACATCCCAATATGTGTCTGAACTTTGTCCAAGACCAAGGCATTATCGATCTTTATTGGCTCAGGAGAGCTGTTGACGACCAACTCCAAGGCTGATAGTAATTTTCGGGCATCTCCACCTGAGATTTTTAATAATGCTTCGTTTTCGAGGATCTCTATCTTTTTATTTTTCAATTCAATATCTCGATCAAGGGCATTAGAGATCAGTTGTTTCAACTGGGACCTGTCAAGAGAATTGAGGACATAAACCTGACACCGAGAAAGTAAAGCATTGATGACTTCGAAACTTGGGTTTTCCGTTGTAGCTCCGATCAGGGTAATGGAACCTTTCTCAACTGCACCCAAAAGCGAATCTTGTTGAGATTTGCTGAATCGGTGTATTTCGTCTATAAATAATAGGGGACTTTTGTTGGAAAACAAACCACCATTTTGCTCTCCTTTTTGGAGGATATCCCTTATTTCTTTTACTCCGGAATTGATGGCCGAGAGTTGGTAAAAGGGTCTTTCTTTTTCCACTGCCAATAACCTTGCCAGGGTTGTTTTTCCTGTGCCGGGAGGACCCCACAAGATCATTGAGGGTAGGTTTCCACTTTTTAAGATAGGAGTCAACCCACCTCTCGGCCCGATTAGGTGTTTTTGTCCTACATATTCTTCCAGATTTTTGGGCCGCATTCTTTCGGCCAATGGGGTATTCATGATATGGTATTTAAATATAATTTTGCTGTCTGTTTATTTCATAAAGCATCACCCCACAAGCCACACTCACGTTGAGGGAATCCATTTGATCACTCATGGGTAATTTTACCGAATCGTCGGCCATTTTTAAGAGTCCTTTTTGAATCCCCTTGTCCTCTGATCCCATGATTAGAGCGATAGAACTGTCAAAGTTGTATTCATAAGCTGTTTTTTGGGCTTTTTCACTTAATGCAATGATCATGATTTCATGGGCCTGAAACATGAACAATGCATCTTTCAGATGATTTACTTTGACCAAAGGAACAGAAAATATCCCACCAGCAGAGGTCTTTACCGTGTCCGAATTGACAGGTGCAGAACCGGTTTGAGGTAAAACAATACCCCCAACACCTACCGAAGCGGCTGTTCTGAGAATGGCCCCCAAATTTCGGGTATCGGTTATGCCGTCCAAAAGAAGATAGACTGTTTTTTTGTTCTCGTTCTCCGTGATTATATCCTCCAGAGAAACAAAATTAATGGGGGCAATTCTGGCGACTGCTCCTTGATGGTTTTGATGGGAGAAACGATTCAAACGTTCTTGGGGAACATAGCTATGAGAAATTCCCTTTTCATGAATTTTTTGTTCTAAATGCTTGAATAACTGTCCTTCTTGGCCCTTGAGTAACCATACTTTATCTATTGTTTTTTCCTGAACGATGGCTTCTATGATCGCACGAATGCCATATATTTCTTGAGCTGTTTTCATTAATGCAATTTAGAAATTACCGACCAGAAACAGCTTGTTTTTTCGGATTAACGATCGGTGTTTACACTATCGTCAATGAGATCGTTTGCGTCGATCTCTTTTTGCGGTATTTTAAGGAAAAACTTTTTATCGTCAGGAAGTAAGTTGGCAGCACTTCCAACTCTGTGATTTCCTGTTCGGGTGATGCCTCTTCTGAGTCGTTTAGCATCAAACCATTCTACACCCATTTCTCCGTATAATTCTTTTCTTCGTTCTACCAATATTTCTTCGATCAATGCATCTCCAGTATTTCCAGAGGCTACCGCATCGGGATCTCTATTTTGTTGAAGGGCCAACAACATATTTGCTGCTTCACTTTCTTTTCCGAGTCTTGCGTTAGCCTCTATTTCGATCAACAACATTTCCGGCGATCTTATTATGGGAATGTCTGAACTAAAGTCAAATGTGAATTTAGATGAAGCCCTGGCATAATAAAGATCGCTGTCTCCTACATTGTAGAGATCGATAAAGGTGTTTCTGACATCTGTCGGGGTGAACAAGGATACAAATTCTTTGTTCCAGAAAGCCAAACCATAGCCGTCGTTAATATTGTCTGTAAAAGCGTGAGGAGCAATGTAAAAATAATTTGTTTGGTCGTCCCGTTGGGGCATAGCCCAAATCCACTCGCTGGCATTCATATCGTCAAAACCCAAACCATACTGGACGGGGTTGAGAGGATAGCCTTGTCTAGCAATTGATGCCGCATTGGCTGCCTCTTGCCAATTGCCCATTACCTGATGAACCCTAGCTAAAATTGCATACGCTACATTTTGGTTGATATATGATTTGTTGATCCTGCTAGCAGGGGCAGTTTCGACAGCGGCATTCAGATCGGCTAAGATAAAATCGTAAAGCTCACCTAAAGTAGACATGGCTTTTCCTTCGATTGCAGGCTCGTTATAGATTGGTGGAGCAGGAAGTGATAAGTCATAACTGTAGGTGTGTTGGAACTCCATGGCCAATTGAAAATAATAGAAGCCTCGCATAGCGTAGGCTTGGCCCAAGAATTCATCTTTCTCTAAATCGGACAAGCTGTTACTGTTTTTTACCCCTTTAATGAGTTGATTAATTTGATTGATCAAATAGTAGGGAAATTCCCAACTGAAAGTTGTGCGAGTGTAAGTAGGTTCTCTATTGTCATTTTCATAGTCAAAAAGGTACCATTGGTACCCCAATACAAGATCATTTCCTTTTACAACTCTGGCGAAATACATAGAGTAGAGTCCGCCAGAGTCTGTTCTTGTAAATTGACCACGGGTTTCCCTAAGGATACCCGACATAAAGGCTTCTACTCCGTCTTGGGATTCAAAAACCACTGATGCGTTTACCGATTCAGTGGGCTTGGGATCGTCCAAATATCCCTTTTCACATCCTGTGAGGAAAACAAGGCTTATAACCAAAAATGCAAGGTGTCTTTTATTCATTTTCAAAATTTTACAATTGGACATTAATTCCAAGGGAAATTGTTTTCATTTGGTGTGATCTGTAATTGGTCATGCCGGAGATAGCTTGCTCGGGGTCAATACCTTTATGTGATTGGTAGGTGAATAAATTGTCGCCCTGTAAAAAAACTCTCAAGCCTTGTATCTGGTACTTTTCCATCCAAATTTCATCAAAAGTGTATCCCAGGTTGAGTCCTCTCACCCGGATATAATTGTTTTTAAACAAAAAGCGTGAAGAGGTAGCATTAAAATCATTTTGACCATTGAGGAATAGAGGCACGTCGGTTTGGTCACCTGGATTCTGCCATCTTTTTTTTAGGTCGGGATGCCCGTTTCTTCCTGGAGATTCAAATCCATTCATCAAACTTGCATATACTCCATCATAAACGTATGATCCAAAACTAAAATTGATCAAGGCACTCAAGTCAAAGTTTTTGTAGGATACATTTGCATTGAACCCTCCAATCATTTTAGGAAGTGATGATTTGTCTAAATAATACCGAGTAGCTTCGCTATAATCTTTTGTGGTAGTTCGCTCTCCAGTTTCTTCTCCATCCTCCGTTAAAACATCTTTATACCACATTTGATAACCATCTGTAGGATCAACTCCTGCAGACTCCCTGATAAAGAACTCGTAAAGTGATTTTCCAACCTTCCACTTTTTGGTTCCGTTAATGAACTCATCTTGAGTCAGATCTGTGATCTCATTTCTGTCAAAAGAAAAATTGATCCCTAAGTCAACTGTCAAATCATCATTTTTTAAGACGATAGAATTAAATGAAAATTCAATACCGTAATTTTTAATTGCTCCAACATTAGTTTTGATAGATTCATTTCCGGTCGATAGGGCCAGAGGTTTGTCGTAAATTAGATCTATAGACTCTTTGCTGTAGTACTCTATGCCACCTTGAAGTTTACCTTCAAAAAGAGTAAACTCCGTTCCAAAATTTTGCAGTGCAGTTTTTTCCCAGGTCAAATTTGGATCTACAAATTCGGAAGAGATCACCCCTGTATTATCCAGTTGGTTATAACCGGTATCAAAGACTTGTAAGTAGGGAAAAAATCCAATGTTTCTGTTATTACCCAATTCACCGTAAGAAAATTTGAATTTGAGATAATCAATCCAAGCGATCTCATCAATAAAGGACTCGTTGGAGAGGATCCATGAACCCCCAAAGGAATAAAAGTTACCCCAGCGGGTGTCTTTTGAAAATTTGGTGGAACCGTCTCTTCTAAAAGATACTTCCGCAAAGTAGGTGTTGTCGTAGTTATAACTCAAACGGGTGATGGCACTCAAGATTCTTTCCTCGTTGACAGCACCACCTACACTTTCGGGTACCGTACTTCCATTGAGAACCCTTACATTGGGTAGGTAACCGGTACCTTGAGCAGCCAATAGGTTCTGTTCAAATCGGTAGGACTCAAAAATAGCATCCGCATTAATGGTGTGAGCTCCAAGGGTATTACTATAGTTAAGAGTTTGAATGGCATTTAATGTGGTAAAATAATCACGGTCTTGAGATACCCTCCCTCCAACAGACGAGGCAGCACCAAATTTGTGATGGGTGTATCTAAAGTCATCCAAAGTAGCCCTTTCATAAAAAACATTCGATTTAAAATTCAATTCAGGGAGTAAATCGATTTTGAGATAACCATTCATGGAGGTGTAGGTTCTAGTTTTCAATATTTCGTTATTCATGATGGCACCCAAACCGTTTTCATTTGACAAAGCAGGTCTAACACCATTAACAATTTGACTATTATTATTACCATAGTCGAATTCCGGATTTCCATTAGGATCATTGACTATCAATCCATCAACATTTCTTCTGTAAAGGGGGTAGTAACTTGGAATAGTGTATATCCATTGTATAGAATTTGAATAACTGGTTCCAGACTGGTTAGGAGCATTTTGTTTAGAGGTAGTGTATGATAGATTCAACCCAGATTTAATGTAATCATTGACCTGTGTATCTATGTTGAGCCTGGTGGCAAAGCGTTCGAAATAGGTTGTTTTTACTTGGCCTTCTTCTTTAATATAGTTGGAACCCAAATAGAAGTTTGTTTTTTCACTTCCTCCAGAAATAGAAATCCCATTTTGTACTTTATAAGCATTGTTATTGAGTATTGCGTCTTTCCAGTCAGTATTCCAAATTGCAGCTGAGCTTAGATTACCTTGGTTATCCACGGGTTGGTCGATACCATAGGGATTATATGCCAGAGCTGAAACGAGGTTGGACGAGGCAGCAACCCCTGCCTGAACGGCTGACAGTTGATTTACATATAATTCATTATTACGATAGGCTTCCCAAAAAAATCGAGTGTAATCATCTATTTCTAAGAGATCATGCATGGGGGTGGCCATGTTGGAATTACCATAAACGGTGGAGAAAGATATTCTTGTAGGTGTCGCTTTGGTTCCTGATTTTGTAGTTACAATAATGACTCCGTTGGCACCTCGAGAACCATATAATGATGTAGATGAAGCATCTTTCAACACAGAAATAGATGCTACTTGCTCTTGAGCAATACTGTTTAAATTGCCATTAAAGGGAGCACCATCAACAATAATCAGTGGAGCTGCGGATGCATTTATCGAACCTACACCTCTAATCCTTATGGTAGGGTTGGTACCTGGAATACCTCCAGTATTTACAACATTGATACCGGGGACACTTCCTTGTATTGCCTGAGTAATGGTAGTAGCGGGTTGAGCCTGTATGTCACTTTCTGAAATCACTGCTACTGAACCTACAATGGATTGTTTGGACTGAGTTCCAAAGGCCACGACAACGACTTCCTCCAATTCGTTAGCTGGAATCAGAGAAATATTGATGGGGTTAGCGCTATCGGCTAGTTTAGTTTGAGCTTGATATCCTACGTAGCTGTATTCCAATGTGGCTCCTACTAAAACTTCTATACTGTAATTACCGTCAAAATCGGTCGATACACCATTTACGGTTCCCACCTCGATGACAGTGGCACCTGGTAAAGGCATTCCGAATTCATCATAGATTACTCCGTTTACAGTCACGTTTTGTTGCGCAGTAAGAATGAAAGGGGTACACAAGGCCAAAAATTGGCAAACTAAATAATGTCTCATAAATATCTTTAACAATCTTTTAATTCATACCAAAAAGGAATTACAACAGTAGAACTAAAAAATTTTTTAAAGATAATAATATCTATTTAACTTGGTAAAGCATCTCTGTAATGATGGATTAATTCCCTGTCTATTTAAATAAGATAAAATTAAAATTACACTTATGATAAGTTACATTATGTCAAACAATATGACATTTTTTCTAAAAAAGGTTTTTGAAGGTACATTCACTTAAAACATAAAAAAAATACTTGGTAATATTAATGGTAACATTAGGATAATTAACCCTTTTTTTAAGATTCAAAGTGTGATATCAAAATGAAAAATTCATGTGCAATAATATTTAAACCCATTTTAAAAAAAACCATAAAAATTAGGGCCAATGGTTTGAATAGAGAAAAATAATTTTTACATTTGCACGCCCATAAAAATGGGGGTTTTTTAAAAAACATATGCCAACCATAGCACAATTAGTAAGAAAAGGAAGAGTCACCATTACCAAGAAGAGTAAATCGGCGGCCTTGGATTCGTGTCCGCAGAGGCGTGGTGTTTGTACCCGAGTTTACACTACTACGCCAAAAAAGCCGAACTCTGCAATGCGCAAAGTTGCTCGTGTTCGTTTGACCAATGGAAAAGAGGTCAATGCTTACATTCCCGGAGAAGGACACAACCTCCAAGAGCATTCGATAGTATTGGTCCGTGGCGGAAGAGTAAAGGATTTGCCGGGAGTCCGTTATCACATTGTAAGAGGTGCACTGGATACTGCCGGCGTAGAGGGCCGGTTGCAACGCCGTTCCAAATACGGAGCTAAAAGACCTAAGAAATAGCCTTAAATTCCTAATTACTAATTATGAGAAAAAGACAAGCTAAAAAACGCCCCCTCTTACCCGATCCGAAATTCAAGGACCAACTTGTTACCCGTTTTGTTAACATGTTGATGTGGGATGGTAAAAAATCTATTGCCCTCAGTATATTTTATGACGCCATCGAAATTATAGGGGAGCGAAATCAAGATGAAGAAAAAACACCATTGGAGGTATGGAAAGATGCCCTATCTAATGTTATGCCCCATGTAGAGGTAAGAAGCAGAAGAGTTGGAGGAGCCACTTTTCAAATTCCTATGCAAATTCGACCTGACCGAAAAGTTTCACTGGCCATGAAGTGGTTGATCACCTCTGCCCGTAAGCGAAATGAAAAGTCCATGGCCCTTCGTTTGGCACAAGAGGTTTTAGCGGCTGCAAAAGAGGAAGGTGCTGCAGTAAAAAAAAGAGTTGATACGCACAAAATGGCAGAGGCGAATAAAGCTTTTTCACACTTTAGATTCTAATCACCAATGGCAAGAGATTTAAAATATACAAGAAATATAGGTATTGCAGCCCATATTGATGCTGGAAAGACTACTACTACCGAAAGAATATTGTTCTATACCGGTGTGAGTCACAAGATTGGTGAAGTACATGATGGTGCCGCCACTATGGATTGGATGGAGCAAGAGCAAGAGAGAGGTATCACCATCACATCTGCAGCTACAACCTGTATATGGCAATTCCCTACAGAGCAAGGTAAACCGACTGCTGAAGCTAAGGGTTATCACTTTAATATTATCGACACCCCTGGTCACGTAGATTTTACGGTAGAAGTAAACCGATCACTCAGAGTTCTTGATGGATTGGTTTTTTTGTTTTCAGCCGTAGACGGAGTTGAGCCTCAGTCTGAGACCAATTGGCGTTTGGCAGACAATTATAAAGTTCCTCGCATAGGTTTTGTGAATAAAATGGATCGACAAGGTGCTAATTTCCTTAATGTTTGTCAGCAGGTCAAAGATATGCTCAAGTCTAACGCTGTTCCTATTGTATTGAATATTGGAGACGAAGAAGATTTTAAAGGAATTGTCGATTTAGTTAAAAACCGGGCAATTGTATGGCACGATGATAACTTTGGATCCACTTTCGATGTTATTGACATTCCCGAAGAACTTAAGGGTGAGGCTGAAACACTTAGAGGTCAGTTAATAGAAGCTGTTGCTGAATATGATGAGAATCTTTTGGAAAAATATTTTGAAGATCCCGAGTCAATTTCCGAATATGAGGTACACAATGCCCTCAGGGCAGCCACTCAAGATATGAGCATCATACCTATGATTTGTGGTTCTTCATTTAAAAATAAAGGTGTTCAGTTTCTATTGGATGCCGTTTGTCGTTATTTACCTTCTCCTGAGGATAAAGATGCCATTGTAGGCACTGATCCCGATTCTGACAATGAGATTTCTAGAAAACCCGAGGTGAGTGAACCATTTTCGGCTTTGGCTTTTAAAATTGCTACAGATCCTTTTGTAGGTCGGTTAGCCTTCTTTAGAGCTTATTCAGGTAGACTCGATGCAGGATCTTATGTTTTGAACAATCGTACTTCAAAAAAAGAACGTATTTCACGTATATATCAAATGCATTCTAATAAACAAAATGCTATCGATTTTATCGAAGCGGGTGATATTGGTGCTGCAGTTGGATTTAAAGATATCAAAACCGGAGATACTTTATCTGCGGAGAAATCTCCCATAATATTGGAGAGTATGGACTTTCCTGACCCTGTAATCGGGATTGCAGTCGAACCAAAAACCAAAGCTGACATTGATAAACTCGGGTTGTCTTTGGCAAAACTAGCTGAAGAAGACCCTACTTTTCAGGTTAAAACCGATGAGGCCTCTGGTCAAACGGTAATCTCTGGAATGGGTGAATTGCACTTGGACATTATTATTGATCGACTCAGACGTGAGTTTAAGGTCGAAGTTAATCAGGGACAACCTCAGGTAGAGTACAAAGAAGCCCTCACGGCTTTAGCAGATCATCGTGAAGTATATAAAAAACAAACAGGTGGTCGAGGAAAATTTGCCGATATAGTATTTACACTCGAGCCTGCCGAAGAAGGTAAAGTTGGACTGGAATTTATCAATGAAATTAAGGGAGGAAATATCCCAAAGGAATATATCCCTTCTGTAGAGAAAGGATTTAAAGATTCAATGAAAAATGGTCCTCTGGCAGGTTTTGAAGTTGATTCCATGAAGGTGACGCTTAAAGACGGTTCTTTCCATCCGGTTGATTCCGATTCACTTTCTTTTGAATTGGCCGCTAAAATTGGTTTTAAAGAATCTGCTAAAGCAGCCCGAGCTGTCATAATGGAACCCATCATGAAGTTGGAGGTTTTGACCCCTGAGGAAAATATGGGAGATATTGTTGGTGATTTAAATAGACGCAGGGGACAAGTCAACTCAATGGATGACAGAGCTGGATCGAAAGTAGTTAAAGCAGAAGTACCGTTATCAGAAATGTTTGGATATGTAACTGCACTGAGAACACTCTCATCAGGTCGTGCTACTTCTACCATGGAATTTGATCACTATGCTGAAACACCTACCAACATCTCTGAAGGTGTTATCGCTGAAATAAAAGGGAATAACTCATAATGTATTTAAAATGAGCCAAAAAATTAGAATAAAATTAAAGTCCTACGATCATAATTTGGTAGATAAATCTGCCGATAAAATTGTAAAGACCGTAAAAACGACTGGTGCTGTGGTTACAGGCCCTATCCCTTTACCAACTCACAAGAAAATTTTTACAGTATTGCGTTCTCCACATGTTAATAAAAAATCAAGAGAGCAATTCAAATTAAATTCATACAAACGTCTATTGGATATCTACAGTTCCTCATCAAAAACTATTGATGCTTTGATGAAATTAGAGTTACCCAGTGGTGTAGAGGTAGAAATCAAAGTTTAATTTTAAAACATTTAAATAATGTCTGGGTTAATAGGAAGGAAAATCGGCATGACCAGTCTCTTTGACGAAAAAGGGAAAAACATCCCTTGTACGGTATTGGAAGTAGGGCCATGTGTGGTTACCCAAGTCAGAACCGAAGCGGTTGATGGGTATGATGCGCTTCAACTGGGTTTCGATTACAAGGCAGAAAAAAGAGCCACCAATGCCGCCAAAGGGCATTTCAAAAAAGCTAATACTGCTCCTATGAAAAAGCTTGTCGAATTTCGAGATTTTGAAGAAGAATATAAATTAGGTGATACCATTACGGTAGATCATTTCACAGAGGGTGAGTTTGTTGATGTTTCAGGCACATCCAAGGGGAAAGGTTTCCAGGGAGTGGTTAAGAGACATGGATTTTCAGGGGTTGGGCAGGCGACTCATGGACAACACAACAGGTTGAGAGCACCTGGATCAATTGGGGCGGCTTCTTATCCTGCTCGTGTTTTTAAAGGCATGCGTATGGCGGGCCAAACTGGAAATGAGAAAGTTAAGGTGCAAAACCTTTCAGTGGTGAAAGTGGTTACCGAAAAGAATCTTTTAGTGCTTAAAGGCTGTGTTCCCGGTCACAAAAACTCATATGTAATTGTTCAGAAATGATAGAATTAGCAGTACTTAATAACAAAGGAAAAGAGACGGGAAGAAAAATCAAACTGGACCAATCGGTTTTTGAGATTGAACCAAATGATCATGCCATTTACTTAGACGTTAAACAACATTTAGCCAATAAAAGACAAGGAAATCACAAGTCTAAAGAGAGGGCAGAAATCGTGGGAAGCACACGCAAGATCAAAAAACAAAAAGGAACAGGTACTGCCAGAGCCGGTAGTATTAAGAATCCTATTTTCCGTGGTGGAGGCCGAATTTTTGGCCCAAGCCCTAGGGATTATAACCAGAAAGTCAATAAAAAGGTAAAAAGGTTAGCTAGAAAGTCTGCACTAAGCATTAAAGCAAAGGAAAAGTCTATTTTAATTATTGAGGATTTTAAAATCGACACACCAAAAACATCCTCATACATAAAGGTTTTAGAAGCTTTGGGTTTGAGCGACAAAAAGTCTTTAGTAGTCTTGGGTGAATCAAATAATAATGTATATTTGTCCTCTCGAAATTTGGGGTATTCAAAAGTTATAACTAACTCAGAATTAAATACTTATCAGATTACCAATGCTTCAAGCTTGGTATTTCTTGAAAGTGCTGTGTCCGAAATTGAATCGATTTTAAATAAAGTTTAATAACATGGATGTTTTAATAAAACCTATTATTACCGAGAAAGCCACTACTGCCAGTGAGCTTAATAATTGTTACAGCTTTTTGGTCAACATTAAAGCTAACAAGGTTGAAATTAAAAAAGCTGTAGAGGCCGCATACAGTGTTTCTGTAGATAAAGTTAGAACACTCAATTACGGCCCCGTGAGAAAGATAAAATATACGAAAACAGGTATCCAATCTGGAAAAACTAATGCCACAAAAAAAGCTGTGGTTCAGGTTGCAGATGGTGATGCCATAGATTTTTACAGTAATATTTAAAATCGTATAATGTCAGTAAGAAAATTAAAACCAGTAACTCCCGCACAGCGTTTTAGAGTAGTAAATGGATTTGACGCAATTACTACTGACAAGCCGGAGAAAAGTTTACTCTTTCCAAAAAAACGAACTGGAGGAAGAAACAATAGGGGAAAAATGACCGTTCGCCATCGTGGTGGTGGACACAAAAAAAGATATCGTCTTATTGACTTTAAGCGTAATAAATTTGACATTATTGCAGAAGTCAAATCTATAGAGTACGATCCTAACCGAACAGCATTTATTGCACTTTTGGAATATAAAGACGGCGAAAGGCGTTATATAATTGCTCAAAATGGACTTCAAATAGGACAAAAAATAATTTCGGGAGAAAAGGCTTCACCTGAGGTGGGTAATGCCCTTCATTTGTCCAAAATTCCCTTAGGAACAATCATCTCTTGTATTGAATTAAATCCAGGCGCAGGTGCTGCTTTGGCGCGAAGTGCTGGAGCATTTGCTCAATTGATGGCACGAGAAAAAAAACTAGCTACTATCAAATTGCCTTCCGGTGAAACCCGTACGGTGCCTACAAACTGTATTGCTACAATTGGGGTAGTTTCCAATTCTGATCATCAATTATTAGTCTCTGGAAAAGCAGGCCGATCTCGATGGATTGGAAGAAGACCAAGAACACGTCCAGTTGCCATGAACCCTGTTGATCATCCAATGGGGGGTGGAGAGGGACGTGCCTCCGGAGGTCATCCCAGGTCAAAAAATGGTATCCCTGCCAAAGGTTTCAAAACCCGATCCAAGAATAAAGCGAGTAACAAATTCATCTTAGAACGTAGAAAAAAATAATCAATAATTATGGCTCGTTCATTGAAAAAAGGACCCTTCGTTTCACTCAGCCTTGAAAAAAAGGTTCAGAAAAACGTAGAAGAAAATAAAAAGACAGTAATCAAAACATGGTCTCGTGCTTCATTAATTACCCCTGACTTTGTGGGTCAAACCATTGGAGTTCACAACGGACGTCAGTTTGTTCCTGTATATATCACTGAAAACATGGTTGGTCATAAACTGGGAGAATTCTCCCCCACTAGATCTTTTAGGGGACATGCAGGGGCTAAAAATAAAGGCAAAAAATAATTTACGGACATGGGAAAACGTAAAAGAGAATCTGCAGCAGTGATAAAGAAGGCTAACGAAAATTTGGCCTTTGCCAAACTAAATAATTGTCCGTCATCACCCCGTAAAATGAGATTGGTTGCCGATCAACTGAGAGGTGAGGATGTAAACAAGGCATTGGCAATTTTAAAATTTAGTCCTAAAGAGGCCTCAAGAAAGCTGGAAAAGCTACTGCTATCTGCCATTTCAAATTGGCAAGCCAAAAATGAAGAGTCAGACGTTGAAAAGGCTGCTTTATTTATTAAAGAAATTAAGGTGGACGGTGGAAAGATGTTGAAACGTCTTCGTCCTGCTCCTCAAGGGAGAGCACACAGAATTAGAAAACGTTCCAATCACGTAACCCTGGTATTAGGAGCAAATAATATTGAAAATTAATATGGGACAAAAAACTAATCCTATTGGTAATCGTTTGGGAATTATAAGAGGTTGGGACTCCAACTGGTTTGGCGGTCGAAATTACGGAGATAAACTGGCTGAAGATGAAAAGATAAGAAGGTATATTCACGCCCGATTGGCTAAAGCTAGTGTTTCTAATGTAATCATCGAACGTACCCTAAAACTCATTACTATAACTATCACTACAGCTCGTCCAGGAATTATTATTGGTAAAGCAGGACAAGAGGTAGACAAACTTAAGGAGGAATTAAAAAAGATTACCAATAAGGATATTCAAATCAATATTTTCGAGATTAAACGTCCCGAATTAGACGCACAATTGGTTGCCGCCAGTGTAGCACGTCAGATTGAAAGCAGAATTTCTTATCGTCGTGCCATAAAAATGGCAATTGCCGCATCAATGCGTATGAATGCTGAAGGAATTAAAATTCAGATTTCTGGTCGATTAAATGGTGCGGAAATGGCACGATCTGAGTCCTATAAAGAAGGAAGAATACCATTGTCGACTTTTAGAGCAGATATTGACTACGCATTGGTAGAGGCTCATACTACTTACGGTCGCTTAGGTATTAAAGTATGGATAATGAAAGGTGAGGTTTTTGGAAAGAGAGAGCTCTCTCCCTTGGTAGGCATGTCCAAAAAATCAGGAGGTGGAAATAACAAAGTTGGTGGATCTGGAGGACGTCAGCAAAGAAGAGGAAACAGTAATAACACATAGGTAAAATGTTACAACCTAAAAGAACAAAATTCCGTAAAGCGCAAAAAGGGCGCATGAAGGGTACTTCCCAGAGAGGAAGCCAGCTGTCTAACGGTATGTTTGGTATTAAGTCTTTAGATTCTAAATTCATTACATCTCGACAAATTGAAGCCGCAAGAATAGCAGCTACTCGTTATATGAAGAGAGAAGGTCAATTATGGATCAAAATTTTTCCAGACAAACCTATCACAAAAAAGCCTTTAGAGGTTAGGATGGGTAAAGGAAAAGGGGCCCCAGAATACTTTGTAGCCGTCGTTAAGCCAGGCCGAATCATTTTTGAGATTGCAGGTGTTCCCTTGTCTGTAGCAAAGGAAGCACTAAGATTGGCAGCCCAGAAATTACCTGTTAAGACAAGATTCATAATTGCTAGAGACTTTCAAGCCTAATTTTAGAAGAAAATGAAAACATCAGAAATCGAAAAACTATCTTTAGAGGACCTGCAAGACAAGCTAACGGAATTTCAAAAACAATTGTCTGATTTAAAGATGAACCATTCAGTAAGCCCTCTAGAAAATCCATTGCAGATAAAAACAGTTAGAAAAACAGTAGCCAGATTATTGACAGCTATTAGTATCAAGCAAAATCAAATAATTGCCTGAGAATATGGAAAATAGAAATTTAAGAAAAGAACGAATTGGTGTGGTAACTAGTAACAAAATGGAAAAATCCATTGTTGTCTCTGAGGTTAAAAGGGTCAAACACCCAATGTACGGTAAATTCGTTTTAAAGACTAAGAAATACCACGCCCACGATGATCTGAATGATTGTAATGTAGGTGACACTGTTAAAATAATGGAAACTCGTCCTTTGAGCAAATCAAAATGTTGGCGATTGGTTGAAATAATTGAAAGAGCTAAATAATAATGTTACAACAAGAATCTAGATTAAAGGTTGCTGATAATACTGGAGCTAAGGAAGTTATGGCAATTAGGGTTTTGGGAGGAACTAAAAGAAGATATGCCTCTATTGGAGACAAAATCGTTGTCTCTGTCAAGGAAGCCTCTCCATCAGGAACCATAAAAAAAGGCCAAGTGTCTCAAGCTGTAGTTGTTAGAACTACAAAAGAAGTTCGACGTGCTGATGGATCATACATTCGTTTTGATGACAATGCTTGTGTTTTGTTAAATCCAACTGGCGAAATGAGAGGAACACGAGTGTTTGGTCCTGTGGCTCGTGAACTAAGAGATAAACAGTTTATGAAAATTGTATCATTGGCACCCGAAGTGCTTTAACTTTTTTAAATGACTAAGATAAAAATTAAAAAAGACGACAATGTACTTGTAATATCCGGAGAGCATAAAGGTTCCATGGGTAGGGTAATAAAGGTAATCAACGATCAAAATAAGGTCATCGTTGAAGGTGTTAATGTCATTAAAAAACATTCCAAACCCAGTGCTCAAAATCCCCAGGGAGGTATTGTTGAAAAAGAAGCTCCTATACATGTTTCTAATCTTTCCTTAACTACGCCCGATGGGCAAGCTACCCGAGTAGGTTACAGATTAGAAGACGGAAACAAGGTTCGTTTTGCAAAAAAAAATAATGAAGTAGTGTAATGAGTTATCAAGCAAGACTTAAAAAGGAATATATAGAACAAATTATTTCCTCTATGAAGGAAGAGTTTGGATATATCAATGTGATGCAGGTTCCCAAACTCCAGAAAATTGTGATCAGCCGTGGAGTAGGTGCTGCTGTAGCTGATAAGAAATTGATTGACTATGCAGTTGAAGAATTGACTGTAATTTCCGGACAGAAAGCCATTCCTACTAATTCTAAGAAAGATGTTGCTGCCTTCAAGCTCCGTAAAGGTATGCCCATTGGTGCCAAAGTAACCCTAAGAGGTGAACGCATGTACGAATTTTTGGACCGGTTAGTCACTACTGCATTGCCTAGAGTTAGAGATTTTCAAGGTGTAAAGGCCAATGGATTTGATGGAAGAGGTAATTATAATTTGGGAATAACAGAACAGATTATTTTCCCCGAAATCAATATAGATAAGGTTAACAAAATCTCAGGTATGGACATTTCCTTCATTACCTCAGCTAAAACAGATAAAGAAGCAAAGTCATTGTTGAGTGAATTGGGTTTACCCTTTAAAAAAAGTTAATTATGGCAAAAGAATCAATGAAAGCTCGTGAACGAAAAAGAGCAAAAACTGTTGCAAAGTATGCTGCCAAAAGAAAAGCCCTTAAAGAAGCCGGGGATTATGGGGCTTTACAAAAGTTACCACGTAATGCTTCTCCAGTGAGAATGCACAACCGTTGTAAGTTAACTGGTCGTCCTAAGGGATACATTCGTCAGTTTGGAATTTCAAGGGTTACCTTCCGTGAAATGGCCAACAAAGGTTTAATTCCTGGGGTAACTAAAGCAAGCTGGTAATTTAATAATAAATAAATATGTTTACAGATCCTATTGCAGATTATTTGACCCGAATCAGAA
>CETK01069146.1_pt1 | contig 18547 bp, 34 predicted proteins | sample 361431 | NCBI WGS metagenome assembly CETK01 (sample SAMEA2622452, study PRJEB7988) | marine metagenome | biome: marine biome (ENVO:00000447); feature: surface water layer (ENVO:00002042); material: "saline water (ENVO:00002010), including plankton (ENVO:xxxxxxxx)" | depth 5 m | reverse complement strand
TGATTGGAATTCTTTTAACAATTGGACTGATAAAGTTTTTAAGAAATCTTAGTGCTACTCTTGAACCACCTCTTCCAAGTACTCTACTTGTCGCACCACGGGCAAGTCTTGTGGCAGCACTTCTCCGCATCGGACCTGGAAGATTTTGTAAATTTGCACTTCCAAATCTTTGAATAAATTTATCTCTACCAAATCTTTGAAAATATCTCTTTTGAGCTGCCTTAGAAACTCTTCTTCCAGTAATATCAAATCCTCTTTTAGGGCCAACACCAGCACCCTTCTTTCCCTTCATTGGATTGAAGCGAGCTGCTGCCAACCCAATCGCTCCTGCTATGAGCACCCCATTGAGAACTTTATTTAAAACGCTAGAAATCTCATCAAATTTTTTCAGCCCATCCTCACCAAAGTATTCACCAACTTTTTTTCTTAACCCATCATACATCTCATACCCTTTACCAATAAGGGTAACAAGACCATCGAGAATTTTACCTCCCCAATTCTCAATAAACTTCATTGCCTCACCAATTATTGGAATTAATTTCTTCAGCATTGGGAGGTTATTAAGCAACTTCACAGCGAGAAATCCACCAAGAACATTGAATAAGAAATTTTTAATCCTATCAATAGGACTTAAATTTTTGAGTGGCGCAGGTAATTTAAGTCCTCCAGATACTTTCTTTTGCTCCTTCTCTAAAGCGTCCTCTGCTTTAGTTGAAGACTTCTTCTCTTCGGATTTTCTTTCATCATCTCTTTGTTTCTTCTCAGCAGCTAACGTCCCCTTCAAAATTTCATTTATTTTATTAACTTTGATACTAATAGTTTTCACCCTCAACTTTGCTTTTGAACTTGAGGATGGTTTAGTAATGGGTAATAGTTTTTCTGCTGTAATTGCCATTTAGAATGCAGTTGCGTTTGATACTGTTAGTAGTCCTAACAGATCTGTTTTTGGTTTTGATCCGGAAGTTGCTGCAGCGAATGGTGGAATTGTATTTCTACCCGATGGAGTTGGTTGTCCAATTCTATTAAACTTGTCAACAATATCCATAAATTCAACTTTTGGTTGAGGTTTAACTGGTGGACCAATCGCTGGAGTTAATTGACGTTGAGACTTTGATATTTGGGCAGGTTTTGGTCTCTGAGCATTTAAAGCATCTTGATAACTCGCATAAGTTTTTCCATCTGTGCTGGAAAAATATTTTCCTTTAGACTCCGCATACCTCTGAGCATTTAATAACTCTGATTGAGTCATAGGAACTCCAGGAGGTTTGCTAGGTTTTACTTGCTGTTCCTGTTTTTGTTCAGAGGGTTTCGGACCACCCAAAGCGTTAGCAACTACGGGTGCCAGGGCCAACCCAGGATTCAACGCAGCCCCAAAATAGGTTGCGATACCTCCTATCTTAGACATGACATTATTCATGCTACGTTCTCTGGTCGGTTTCTCACCAATGACCATATCCACAGCCATGTCTCTAGCAAATGGATTGAGTTGATGCATTGCCTGCAATCTCTGACGAAGCGTAATGGGTTGTCCTGGTTTTGCTTTTTCAGCGACACCGGAAGAATCTCCCATAAGAACTGCCAGGGGATCCTTCATATCAACAAAATCATATCTTTCATTGACAACTTCATATCCACCATTATCAGTTGCTGCTGCCCAGAACTTACCAAGAATACTCTTTGCATCTTCAGCAGCAGGAGTTATCTTAGTACCATCATAGTAATCTTCGTATTCTACTCTTACCTCTCCTCTCTTCAAACGATCAACAACGCTTTGTCTCTCTGCAAGAACTTGTCTATTAAATCCCTTGGTTTTTGCCTCTGCTAATTGTTGTTCTGCAATTCTAAGTTCTTGGGCACTTCTCTTTTTAGCCCTTGCAATCGCCTTGGACAATTCTTCTTTTGATGCCATAGACAAATCTTGTTCGGTAATTCTTCCACCAAGTCCACCCAACATAGATCTAAGATATAGGAGGCCTGAATCTCTGAAAGTAGCACTGCCCAACATTTTTGCAGGAATACTACCACCAGTTTGATCATCTGAGGTTTCTTGTTTACCTTTGAAGATCGGTGGCGGTTCCGATGCTGGTACAGGTGTTGTTGCCTTTTCTTCTTGATTTTTCTTACCAGACATTCTGACACCAAATTGCTGCCCAAGGATTCTATCCAAGGCACCAAATGGATCAGTCATCAAAGATCCACTTGAGTATGCTCCATGTCTATGATCAGACGAATGCTCAGCGAATGAAGGTCCACCCATCATTCCGCCACCTCTTGCATACGTAACTCCTGAGCTGTCTTTTGGATTATTTGTTCCTCCACCCATCGCATTCATTGATGCTAAAGTATCTGCGCCAAATTTATCAACAGCACCACGACTCATAACAAACTCGCCAGGAGATAACATGGCGGGAATGACATCAGTCCCTCTAGGAATAAATCCACCTTTATTTTTATAAACCGGATCTTCTCCAGTCTCTGCTCTTTGAATTTGTTCTGCTCTCTCTGCATCCTCACCCATTACAGTTCCAGTAAGGAATTTCATAAATGGATTTTGATTTTTCTCTCGATCTTTTTGCTCTTGCTTTAAAGCCTCTGCAGTTGTCTGACCACCTTGTTCCTCTACAGATTTATTAACCTTTGCATCTGTCTCTGTCGTTACAGTTTGAGGGAACACTGCTGGTATAACAGCACCCGCAGCAAAAAGACCTGCTCCAATAGCAAATGGATTCTTCGCAATAGCTGCTAATAGTCCAGCACTTAATGCTATTAATTTTGGAATGAAAGCAGTGACTATTCCTACGAGACCTCCTGCCAGTGCTCCAAAACCAGTTCCAAATAAAAGAACAGCGGCAGTAAGTGCAGGCCACCAGTCTTTGACAAATCTAATTAAAGTCTCTATTTTTCCTTGGTTCTCTTTATTACCAAACCATTCAATTAATTTTATGACTGTTCTACCCAGGAGAACATTGAGCAAGAAACCAAATATCTTATCAAAGATACTCTTAAATGGTTTTACTACTGTTCCAACAACTTTATTAATTCCTTTTCCTAGTCCACCTTCTAACTGCTTCTCTCTGGACTTGGCACGATCTTTCTCTCTTTTTCTCCTTGCTGCCTCTGCTGCTTTCTCTTCTGCCTTTCTTTCCTTCTGTAATGTCTTAATAATTTCATCAAGACCTTGCTCAACAGAGGCAAGTTCTGCACCTTCCTCCATATTACTGAGTTTTTCTGCTAGATCACTTTTTTGTGTCTTGAGTATATTTTTTATTCTTGTTATTTTTTCTGCATTTAATTTTATTCTTTTATCATGATCTTTTGTTTGATCTTCAACCTTATTTACTTTGATACGAGTAGTTCTTAATATTCTTGATAACTTCCCGATCTTTGATTCTGGCTCAACTGAAACAGAGTCACCATTAACTTCTCTACCCATCATCTTAGATGCTGATATTTTGGTAGATTTTATTGCTGGTGTAGTTACAGTATCATCCATTAGATGCTTGTTGTTTTCGTTTTAATTCTTCTTCTTCAAGATGCTGCTGCAACAGTCCGACGTAAATATCTCTCTCCCATGGAATGAGATTTTCAATTTCAGTCAAACTATATTTATGAAACTGCATCAAAGCAAAATTAATTTTATAATAATTACCCAAGTCCATATGGACTAGGGCTAAGCGAAAAAACTTGCCAGTCCCTCCAGAAGAACAGGACTTTCTACTTTCGTTTTTGGATTGGTTACGTTGATAGTATGCGAAAGTTTAGGCATGGTTTCAAAAAATTTCTCAACCTCTTTGAATTGAGCAGAATTCATTTGTTCCAAGAAATCAGACAGTTCTTTCTTGCTGCAATCATTGGCAACCCAAACTTCTTCTTCATTATAAATTTTACCCATACAAGATGCGACAAGATCAAATGATTGATCCATAGCATTTTTTTCATCAAAGTCAAAATTGTTTTTGATGAACTGATCCAACGAGGGATAATTCATCTCTAACATAAGATCATCATTCAGTTTAATTCTGTTAGTGTGATCATCACTTTTGTTTACTTTAATATCGTCTAAATCAATTTGGACAGCCACTTCAGTTACACCATCATCAGGACAGACAATGTTAACATCAAGTTGCTCACCAACAGACTTTCCACGAATGTTCAAGAAAAGATATTCAATATCAAAAGTTGGTAGGTGCTCCACCTTAATACCTTTGGTCAAGACACAATTTTTAATTACTGACTTGATTGCAGTTGTAATTTGTTTTGTATCCTCACTTTCTAAGGCAATGACAAGGAGTTTTTCTTCCTTGACAAGGAAAGGTCTGAATTTAATTGTCTCCCCAGTTGATGGCAATTCAAGTTCATATGTGGGAGCTGCAATTTTTGGTAAAGGCATAATGTCTTATAGGTTTTCAGTATGATTATTTATTAGGCAAGTCCAGATTGTATGGATCTGATTTGATCGTTTGCACCAAGTGGAAGATCATTAGTTGATCTACTTGAGAATGAAGGCAATCCTAAATTATTTCCTTGGAAGAAGTTAAATTTTGCCTGGTCAGCAGGATTAAATAAATTGAAATCCACACTATCGTATCTTGGAAGATTTAAATTCAGGCCTAAATCAGTGAATGAATCAACGAATGGACTAGATGAATTTGCTCCAGATCTATCAGGTTGAGTACTACCAGGACCAATATAATATCTTGTGTAGTTCATAGAGACTGTGCATTTCAAAAGAGATGATGCCTCATAAGAAACCGGCATGGATGTGATTGACACCGGAAATACATTAACAAAATTGTATGTAAGAGGAACAGCAGGGTTCTTTGATTTTAAATTTTTCTCAAATTTAGTAACCTCTAACCCACATCCCTTATATGAATTAGGAAACTTAACTCGATATGAGTAATTCTCATTAGATATACCACTGGATGCACTTTCATTCATAATAAATTTCATCCAAGATTCAAAGAATCTAATTGCCATATATTGTTCAGCATCACAATAAAATGTGAGGTCAATTCTATCCTGATAGATGCGTCGATATGCGTGTCTCTCAGTTGACCCACTAAAATCATTCCTCAACTCTGTGGTTGCAAGGGTAGAACCAGGGAGAGATGCATCACAACACGATAATTGAAGCCTATCTTGATCTAGAACAAGTGAATTTTCTGCCATGTATTGTCTAAACCCTTGTTGATCTCTTGGAAGACCAAGATAGATCATAAAGTGTGATGTTAGGGCAGGATTTAATAACTTAGCCTTTATTTGAGATACGCTTTGTGAGATTGGCGCTACAGAGACGGAAGCCATTTATAAATAATTTTTGACTTGTATATTATGTAGTCAAGTTAATGGCAGAAAGTATTAAGAGTAAATATAAACCATCTCACCCTGAGAAGTATAAGGGCAATCCCAACAACATTATTTGTAGAAGTAGTTGGGAGAGAAGATTTTGTAGATGGTGTGATTTAAATGATAATATTATTTCATGGGCCTCTGAAGAATTCAGCATACCATATGTTTCACCGGTTGACAATCGTGTACATAAGTATTTTCCAGACTATCTAATTAAAGTTAAAGAGTCAAACGGAAAAATAAAAACCTATGTGGTTGAAGTGAAGCCCAAAAAACAAACTGCACCACCAAAGAAACCAAAACGACAAACTAAATCATATATCTATGAGTGTACAACTTTTGCAGTCAACCAAGCAAAATGGAAAGCAGCAAAAGAATTTTGTGATGATAGAAGAATAGAATTTAAAATCATCACCGAAGAGGAGTTAGGTATTAGATGAATCGTCTAGAGGGAAACAATATTAATAATGAAGCAAATGACCAAGAAGACATGATGCTTGAAATCATGGATACTCTCAAAGATACTGTTACCCCCATTCCTGATGTTGGTATGGTATGCACATTCGTATACAATGCAAAAACTTCAAACATTACATATGACCAACATCCTCTGGTTGCTGTAACTGAGGTGTATAGTTGGGGATTTCGTGGTATAAATTTCCATCATCAAGAGTCTCGTCAATATACTTGGTCAGAACTTGCTGGTCAAGTCTATATTGTACATCCAAGAGAACTAGATGATCTTCTTAAGATTCCATATGGAAAAATGATACTAAATAAATAAAAGATCTCTGTATAATGTCGCAGACCGTAACGAGTAAGATTAGTGCTGTGCCTGCACAGGTTAAATCTCCTGGTGCGTTTGGATGGGGTGGAATTAGAAAAACAGCATTTGTTGCGACAAAAGTATCTAAGACTAGAAACTCTGACGGAAAGACTACGTTTGAAGTAGAGTTAATACAATATGATGATGCAAAGGGAAAGAATCCACAAACAATCGCTACTGGATATACTTTTTATAATGCTGCTCGTGATGGAAGCGGAGATGCCATACTTGGAGGAGATGATTTTTCTAGATTGTATCTAGATGTAGATCAAGATGTAAAAAATTCAAGTCCTGCCTTAGCAAATGAAATTGAAAATGGATCAATCAATAGGTTATTTAAATCTCAATTAAGAACAGACCCAGGCATTAAGGCACTAGCAACAACTAATGAGGAGAGAGATGCACTAGATTCAGCTAGCGGATCAACTGTTACAGAAAACCCAAATCAAACTGGAGGAGATACTTCAACAGATGCTGCATCAGCTAGGGAAATTGCTCGGAAAGGATTTGAACAAATTGGGGCGGGATTTAATCAAAAATTTAGTGTCGGAGATAGATCTAATACAAGACAAAGATATGATTTAAATTTAAGATATCCATTAACACTTGAGACACAAACTCAAGACACATTAAAAATCGATGTTTTAAAATTCAAACCTAGAAAATTTGATGGTTCATTTGGATTCGGAGATAGAGATGCCGATGGAACTAGGACACCTGTTGGATCAGTTATTCTACCAGTAACAAATATCGCTGACAAAAATAATGTTGGGTGGGGTGGAGTATCAATGGGTGCAGTTGATGTTGCACTAGCAGGACTAGCACTGAATACAATAATGGCTGGTGGAGATGGATTCATGGAGTCTGCTAAAAAAACATTAGATGCTGCAAGTAATGACAGAGACGGTCTAAAAAAAGCAGTTGCCGCATACTTTGCTCAAGCAGCTACAGGAACCAAAGGGATCTTGGCAAGAACTGAGGGTGCAATTATCAACCCCAACTTTGAATTGTTATTCAACGGACCAAAGTTGAGATCGTTTGCATTCACTTACAGGATGAGTGCTAGGAGTGAACCTGAAACTATTGTGATTAAAAAAATTATCAGGATGTTTAAGCAATCAATGGCAGTTCAAAGATCACCTGCCAATTTATTTTTAAAAGCACCAAATACATACAAACTAACTTTTAGAAAATCAGCAGATGCAGAGCATAATTTTCTACCTAAGGTTAAAGAATGCGCTTTGGTATCATTCAATGTAAATTATGTTCCAGATGGAACTTATGCTACATTTGAAAATTCTTCCATGGTTGCATATGAACTACAGTTCCAGTTCAGTGAACTTGAACCGATTTACAATGATGAGTATTCAGAAATTGATGGCAACTCAGACGATTTTATAGGTTTCTAACATGTCAAATTCATACTTCCGTAAGCTACCAAATTTTGAATATGTAAACCGTACTGTTGACGGTAAAAACATATCGGATTATACAACTGTAAAAAATCTTTTCAAGAGAGCAAAAATAAGGCCAGATATATTTGAAAATGCAACTTTCTTTAGTAAGTATTTTATTGAGGGAAATGATCGTCCAGACAATGTTGCAGATGAAGTCTATGGAGATCCAAATTTAGACTGGGTTATTTTACTATCAAATAATATCTTAAGCATTCAAAGTGAATGGCCTATGACTCAGCAAACTTTTGAATCATATTTACTAGAAAAATATCTTGACATAAGACTTGTTGAAGATACCCATCACTATGAATCGATTGAGGTAAAAGATCCTGATGGCAAAATTTTATTCCCAGCAGGTTTAGAAGTAGATGAAGATCAATCGATCACCTATTATGATAGAGGAACTGAATCTTATAATACCATTACAGATATGGTTACTGAAGTAACCAACTATCAATATGAAGAGAGATTGAATGATGCTAAGAGACAGATATTTTTATTAAAAACAAAATATTTAAACATCGTACTTGATGATCTTGAGGAAATGATGGAATATAAAAAAGGTTCCACTCAGTATGTGAGTGAAACCTTGAAACGTGCTGATAATATCAGACTTTATGAGTGATCATTCTTCAGCGAGTTTCTGGAAATAGGACAGAGCATCATCTTCATCACTATCATTAGATGCAGATGACCTTGAACCCAGATTGTTCAGTTCGTCCTGAAGATTTTCAGGCAGCTCAGACTTCTGAGAGCGGGAAGAAAACTCAGGAGTGAATGAACCGCGATCAGTTTCCTCATTCTCAACCTCTTCATCAAGGCGAGGACGGGAGGACTTTTGTCCCAGAACCATTTGCAAACGATTCTGCAATTGTTCGTATGACTTAAACTGATCAGCAGCAGTCAAAGTAGTCAAAGAGTATTGCTTTTTCCAGAGTGCTTCCAGAGCATCGTCATCATCAAGGAGAGCACCAGGTGCTGCAAACTCAGAGGAATCATAGTTCCAGTAACCTGCAACCTTCTTCAGCTTTAGTCTGAAGTTAGCACCCTGCCAGAAGTCAAAGGGATTGATTGGAGTCTCATCCTCAAACTCAGGTTGCATTGCTTCCATGATCTTATCAAAGATCTTCTTACCAAACTTATAAAGGAAGACTTTACCTTCATTGCCAGGGTTTGCTTTGTCCTGAACAACGTAGATGTTGCTGTAGTAAGACAGTTTACGCTTTTGCTTACGAACAGTATCCTTGTCAGAGTCAATTCCACTGTTCCACAGTTCGCGGTTGTGCTCAGACACAGGATCTTTCTGACCCAAAGTGGTCAGAGAGTTTTCAATGTACCAACCACCAGGGCCTTGGAAGGCATGGGAGTACATCTTTGCCCAAGGAAGTTCTTCTCCTTCAGGGGCAGGCAAGAAACGGATCACGGCATAACCATTGCCGGTCTTATCCATTTCAGGTTTCCAAAGACGGTCATCTCCACCGCCACCATTGTTGTTCATCTTCTCAACTTCCTTGACCAGTTTAGAGGTCAGGGATCCAAGAGAGGATTGCTTTTTAAGATTTGCGAAAGACATAAGATTTGTTAGATTAGTTAGATTTGGCTTTTGTGTACCCGTTCATTCTACAGGTCGGAACCTGTCGTGTCAATCTGTTGTTTCATGATATCGAGCATTTTGTTCATTTGCTCAAAGACCGTTGTGATTTCAACATCAGGGGGAAGACCCATCATCTTAGCAGACTCTATAATATTTTTTTTCATCTGCTTTGCTTCAGGATCATCTGATAAGGAGAGCCTTGCAAAAAGAACTTGTTGTTTATTCAAAAGTTTCTCAAGAAGTTTAACATGACGCAGTTTTTCACTATTATTCATGAAGGCAAACTTCATCACACTGGAATATACTTCCTCTTGTAGTTCAGAAATTTCAACCATCTCTGCCCTTACAATTTCAGAATCAAAAAAACTCATTTCTCTCCAATCACAACTTCTTTCAAAATGTTTTTGTAACGAGGTACATCAATATTTAGAAAAGGAGAATATTTTTTCATTCTCATACTGACGGTTTCCCACACTGGATCAATAAGATTTTTATCCCATTGTTTTTGATATCCTAGAATGCCATTAAGGATCACCATGGTCTCAATAGAAACATTTCCACGGAGGTATTCTTTGAGCATTTGCGGATGTCGTAATCCATCCATGGCAAACATGGAATCAAAGTTATTGTCATCAAAGATTCTCTCTACCTCTTCCTTGAAGAGGTATGAAAGAGATTGTGTTCTCTTTTTCCATTCAGTGTATCGGTCTTCACCCTCTTTAATCATCTCACCAATCCAGAGTTTACTAGGATCAGTGCATGTGATGAAGTTAGAAACAAAGAAGTCTACAACTTCTTTATCATCTTTCTGACGTGCTAGCTTCTCAAACCAGAAACGATCTTTACGCTTATAAAATGATTTGACAGTTGCACGACTTTTTCCATTATATTTGTGGTAGTCGTAAGAATCTTTCGTGAAGTGATTCTTCATCGACAAATAACAACGATATGCATCAAACGGCATCATTAACTTGCTCAAAATTATCAATGTATTTGACTGGCACTTCATGCTCATTAGCAACAAGATACCAATGCTCACCCTCACGAACACCAAGATATTTCATTTGATCTTCATCAAAATGATTCTCACGCATCGCTGCTTGAATCTTCAAATGAATTAGGGTATCACGAGAAATCATAAAAGTAATAAGGTAATTTTTTTGGCGAAAATTTTTTTGCGCCTTTATGAAATTAAAAAACTAATTTTGCACGGGAAGTTTTCTTAAGAAAATTAAGTTCCATAGCCTCGTACTTAATTTTCTCCTTCAGTGGTTTAGAAATAAGTTTAGGGACAGACTCAAGGTCAATGGAATTCATTTCACAGAAATAAACTATTGCATCGATGTAACTCATGTCTTCCTGATCTTTTACAAGAGTTTCAATCTCTTGTGCGAAACGAGTCTGACAAAAGAATTTGCTCTCAAATGCTTTTTCTAGTTCATTCTCTACTTTTCGTAGTTGTTTATTAGGTTCCATTATGTCCAATATTGTGAGATACAAATTCTTTAATATACCGAACTAACAATTTAATATAATCCCCTTTGTTCCTTTTGTCAAATACTTCGACCTCACCACCAGGAGTGACCATAATAGTGATTAATTTTTTGACGGGGATACCAGTCAACTCATAGTAAGCAGCAGCGTAAAAAGTTTCCTGAACAAAATAGTTCTCTAGCCACTCTTCTGGTTTAATTTTTTCGGATGTCTTAAAATCGATGACTGCGAGTTCGCCTTCGTACTCTCCGATGCAGTCAACTCTACCTGCCAAACCAAGATACTCTGAGTACAGAGTCCTTTCTATAGCGTGTATATTATTTATCTTGTCCAGATATGGTCTCGCATGAATGAACATAAACTTGGTCAGAGGTTTAAAGTCATCCCAGTTTATTTCTTTGTTCAACATGTAGAGTTCAGTTGCTGCGTGAAAGTCTGTTCCACGAGCAGTTGCTCTCTTTGTAATACGATTTGCTTCTTCAATACCAACTTTCTTTCTCCACTTAACAAAGATTTCTCTGTTGTAAAATGAAGTCACAGAAGTGATAGAAGGCACCCATTCTCCATTTGGAAGGTTATAAAGACGGATGCCCTTTGTTTCCTTTTTGTTTAGTTCAAGATCACCGAGATAATTATGATGAATAAATGTCATAAGCCAAGTTCTAATTTCGCAATTAAGTATTCCTTACACAATCCAGATCTGACAATATCCTCAACACCAAACTCAACCATATCGACTGAGGGCATGAGTCGAAGAATTCTCATGAAATCCACAATACCATTTCTCTCATTCTGTTTTAGTAAATCAGATTGAGTTGCGTCACCGCAGAACATGATCTTGGTATTTTCACCAACCCTAGTAATAATACTATCAAGTTCATGATAATTTAAGTTTTGAAATTCGTCAACAATAACAATCGCATTGTCAAGAGTTGTTCCACGAATAAAACTTGTGGACCAGAATGAGATAGTTCCTTGAGTTTTAAGATTGCCATACAGCATCTCAAAATCTGCTTCTGTAGGAAGTTCAAACATATACTTCACCATATTCTTATATGGAATCTGGTAAAGAGAGGACTTATCCTCATGGTCTCCTGGGAGGAAACCGATCTCTCTGGTGGCCACAAGGGACCTGACGAGGTAGATCTTTTCGTATGGTGTCGTTGGATCTAAGACATCACAGAGAGCGTTGTAGAGGGTTATGAATGTTTTACCTGTTCCTGCTGCGCCATACGCAACAATATTTTTACCAGCATCATAAGAATCATATAAGATTTTTTGATTCTCTGTTAATGGTTCAATTTCACGAAGAAAATCGGAGTTGATTGGTTTCTTTCTCTTCATTTGTTTGGCAGTCAAGCCAACTCCGATTGGTGCGTCAGATACTTTTCTTTTTCTTGGCATAAGTGTTTAATTAAACAGGTTTTACTCTGGAGCCAGGCGCTTTCGACGCCTTGTAAAGGACATCATTCCACCCTGGATGAGACTTTTTGAGTTTGTCATAAACTTCTCCAAGTTCTCCAGAACTAGGCGCTGTTGTTGGATCTGACCAATCCCTCTGCCACTCAGGATTATCATCACACCACGTTGCCCATTCATGTACACTGAGAACTACTTCTTTTTGTTCACCAGTTTCTTTATTAATAACAGGGTATGTTGCCATGCGTAAAATTATGTGTAGGAATATTTAGACCCACTCAAGGGCTTCAGAGACTTCAGGAAACTGTTCCATAAAAACTTTCCTGCATGCATTTGCAATATCCATGTGCTCTTTCTGTGTACCATGTGCAGATCTTAGATCTATGTAATGAATCCATGAACGACAGGAGCCTGTCATGTAAATTTTGGTAGGCGTACAGAGTGGGAGCACCATTCTTGCACATTCCTTTGCCACGCCACGCCCAAGCATCTGCTGATACAATGCCATCGATGAATCAAACAGCGTTTGCATCTGCAGTTCAAGTTTTTGAACCTCAAATGGATCAAGATCGTCGATAGAGTTTTGACGATTCTTATCATCCTGACGACGAAGTTCAGGTAGAGGAATCTTATCACTAAGCAGAGAACTGTTAGCATACCGCTGCGAAAACTCTTGAAATGTAAAACTACGGTGACGCAAAATTTGAGCTGCGATTGCTCTCGTGGTTTCAATTTCCAAGGTCATTGAGGACTGTTCAAAAACAGACCAATGATTATGCTTAATACAATAGCGAAGAAGACCAGCATACTTTTCATTGTCTTGATTCTTTGGGTTAGATACTCTGGCAATGTACGCCATGGTTTGTTCTGCATCGGGAGTAACAGAAACTAATTTTACTGGTTCAGTCATCGTCATCTTCAAATACTTCGTCGTAATCAATTATATAGTTTTGCGGAGGATCATCATAGTTCTCTGCTTTATAAGCATCGACATCAGAATATACCTCTGACTTTAGACAGTCTATCAAAGACTCAAGATTCCTGACAATCAGTTTTAACCTCTCTTTATCCATGAGTGTGAGTTATGGTGTAGACATATTAGCATAAAAAAAGAGGGGCCGCAACCCCTCATATGCGAAATTAGACTTAGCTTAACATCCTCCTACAAATTCTTTTACATGTAGCCTGGTCATCATCGCATTCTATAAGACAATTATAGTAATCATTTATTAGGTCAGACTCCTCCATGGAACGGTCTATGGTTTTTGATAATCGCTCTACACTTTGCCTCCAACCTGCTAACTGATTGTATGAAATAAGATTGTGCATAATGTCCCCCATTACACTATAAAAAGGACATACCAAGATAACAAAAAATTTTGGTTACATAAGTCCTCTCATTAATCCTACCATATCTATAAGAGTTTGTGTAAATTAACTAACATATATTTCATTTTTACATAAGTACAAAAAAAGAGAGGGTTTGTAACCCTCTCTCTGCAGTTCACTTGCTGTAGGTATTACCACGATAGCAGAATGTACCGTGAGTTTCCTTGTTTTCTACACAACGAGTATCATACTCAACACCACGATATGAGGTGTGAGAGATCTGAGCGTCGTGAAGTGCAGCAGCTTTGTTGATCTGCCTGCGAATCATGTTTAAGGTGTTCATGAGTTTACTCCTAAAGTAGTTGGATTTTTAGGTCCGTTCCTTTAGTCGTTTGCGTCCCATGGACAATGAGGAGTTGAATCCTCAATTGTTTCAATGAGTTCCACTTTAATATGGTTATCCATGTTCTCATGTTTTTTGATCCTGAGCATAATAGCATCAGCATCTTCACATAACAGACTTGAATACAATAAGAACTCTACCATAGGATGAACGCTCCGTTCCGCGACTTACTTGCGTCCCCGAAGGGATGAACGACAGGTCTATTATAGACCTCATATAGTATATAGTCAAGTAGTTGGGTATAGCATGATACCAAACTAATCATCTCCATCCCCAACGTATTCATGTTCGTGACCATCACCCCTGCTTGACAAGAACTCTGATAGGCTATCTTGGTATGTCTCCTCGTATTCTTCTAACGGATTATTTTCATAATACTCCTCTACCTCTTGATCGTGCTTAGTCCAATCAATCTCTGGTTCTTTTCCATCCATGCGGTTGACTTCATGAATAGCAGAGTTAGCACGTTTTTTAATACTTCTATATTGTTTTGACAACCTTACATATTCATCTTGGTCATCATTTTTTTCAATAGACTTTTTTCCAAATCCCTTCATACAAACATTCCCTCTTCCTTAAGAAAGTTAAGAGTCTCTTTCAAACTTCCTCTATGATTCAGTCCAACAGAGATTTGTGGATACTCTGCTTCCTTTCCAAACTCTGCTCTGAATTGTTTATCAGTAAAATCTTCATCTAATAAAAATTCTCTGATGTCTTGTCCAAGGTTTTCCAGAAGTTGTTTTGCTCTCTCAGACTCTTGACCACCATTTGAATATACTAATGCCTGCATCAATCTCTTTGCCTCCAATCATCAGGTCTATCTCTTTGAAACCAATCAGTAATATCTTCTGCACTATCGAACCCCGCTCTATAATTGGATGGGTCGGGGTCTCCTAGCCCCATCCTATTCATAAAATCATCCATACTACCTTCTTGAATATCCTGAGTTGCTTGGCGTCTTGCCTTCTGCAACCAGTCTCTAGCAGTGGTGTGTGCTTTGGAAAGTTTCTCCGCCCAAATCATATCTTCCAAAGGAACTTCTTCTTTATTCGCAATACATCTACAAATGGACTCTAGTCTAAGTCTGTATTGAGTAGAAAGCATGTTACTTTTTTCTTTTGAGTTTGGATTCTAAGTCAGATGCCCTTCGCAATTCAGCAGTGGCATCCTCAGATCGCTCATGAATAATATCCATAATATCTGCGTAAATCACATCAGCCTCAACATAATTGTCAAAGTATAGATCTAGTGATTCCCTTAGAAATCTTTTGCGATGCCACTCTGGTGAGTATGGTTTATACATGATATTAATGATACATGGTTTGAAGCATAATACGATTTACTTTGGATGTCAAGTCAATGGTTTACCATTCTTATCGACCAATCCAAGTCTTTTAATTTGGGAGAAGTTTGATTTCTCCCTCTTCTTAATTTTTTTGTATTCTTTGATGAGTTTGTTAACTTCTTCATTAGAGATGTTAACCTTGAGTTTTTTTTCATCCTCTCTCGGAACGAATCCAAGGCCACTTTTTTTCACCTCATCTTCAGAATCAACATAGTCATTAATGACTTCTTGAATTTCATCTCTAATAAGTGCATTTATTTGTTCTTTGAGAAATTCATCACTCATTTTCTTTTCTTTTCTTTCTTAGGTTTTACTCCCCACAACTTGGGGTTAATTGATCCAAATCCAAAATCAATTTTTTGTACAGCATTTTTCCCATACATGTCATAGTACAAGTCAAACAACTTTGATACCTTACCACAACGAGTAAGGTCAATGTGCTCCTTGCCGTCTACAACATACCAGATTAATCTGGCATCAGTAGGGAAACTTTTATCATTCGCACTATCTAAAGTAGTTTTTTCCAGGAGAATTTGACATCCATAATCAGAGGGATTCAATTTATTTTGATCCGATCCGAACTCTGCCATTTCTTTTTCTTGTGGTTCTTGATCTTTTTCGACTGTAACTGTCATGAACGACCACCCCACTGAATGTCAGAATATGCTTCCTGCACAACATCAAGAGTAACTTTATATTTGTCAGAGAGTTTGCCATCCTTTACAAGACAAATAACCTCTGCTTCTCTTGGATGAAGGCCTTCAAGTAGGTTGATGAACATCATTTCCCTACGAATCGTTGAGAGGGTGTTATTGCCTCCTTGAACGTAGTGATACAGGTTCTGATACTCTCTTCTAAGAGAAGTTCTTCCCTGCCCTTGGAGATCCTGCTTGGTGGCAGCCTCACCGCCTGCTGCCTCTCTGGAGAGATTATCAGAAAGGGTGCCAGTGTAAACGTTCTGATCTTTCACATCACCATAAGGAACGTCACCTTCAGGGAGTAGGGAAATTACAGACTCATCAAAGTTCCACACAAAGATTACTTTGAGAGAATCATGCTCATATTTTTTCAGTGCCTCTACTTTCTTTGCTTTGGTTCGTTGTTTAGAAACAACTTCAAGAATCTCAAAAACAAATGGATTTGTAGGGAGATCCGGGATGGGTGTATTTGTAGTCTTTGTTTTTGCCACTCTCTTTCTTGTAGTGGTGGCCTTAGACTTACTCGTTGTCGTCGTCTTCGTCGGGCTCATAATCGTTTTCAAATCTTACAGCTAAAATTTCATCAGGGAGCATGTTACCATTTTCATCAAACATCTCCGGGTGCATGACTGGTTGCTTCTCTTTGTTTAGGAAAGCATACACCAGGTCGTTTCCAAACCATCCTACCATAAGTCCTATCAAAAAGGAACCAATGATTCCTGCTCCACAAAAGAATAAGATATACGGTGTTGCTGATTCCATGTTACACCTCCTGAGAGTTTGCCTTTTTTACGTCTATGTGAAATTCAAAGTAAAAATAAAACTCTCTTCTAAAAAGGGAGATCATCTTACCAAACTTCACTTGAAAAGTTTTTGGTTTTGGTGCTCTCCTCCTATTTCTTATCAATAACTCAAACCCACGATTAATATGGGTGGTCTCTTTATTTAGATTGATTTTTTCTTCGTCCAGGTCTTCGATCATTACTATACCTCCAGGCATCTTCTAGAATGCCATACAAATAATTTTTGATCTTTCGTGCTTGAGGTTTAGGAATATGTCCATAACCCTCACGAATTTGTTTGTGCTCGTTATCTGCACCACCTTTGATATACTCATCAAGTTCTACTGTCAGATCGCTGAGTTCAGCAGCAGTAGAGCTTTCGATAAAAGAATCTACTTCGTGTTTTTTAATTTTACTAGATTTTAAATAATCATAGAACCTTAAGTTCATCTGACCATCAAATGCATTATCGATTGCGTGTTCAACAAGATCATAGATGTCGATGAGATTTTGTTCCATTAGACTAATTTTTGCTCTCTTAAATATTTTACAGTTTCGGCGCATCCACCGATTATATTTTCATCCTTAAGCACTCTTGGAAAACTAGCATCGTAGCCAAACTTTTTAAAGTAATAGTCTTTAGTAAAATCTACGCCAAGTTTATAAATTACGTACTTAAGTTCTGCCAACTGTAACACCTGTTCGACTTGTGTGCAATAGGGACATCCTTCTTTTGAATAGACGATAAACATACCGGTCAATTTTAAAATTTATTTAGAGTATTTGTGCTTTGGACTAAACTCATCCATTGGTTTTGATGGTTCAAAAGGAGATCTATTGAGGTTTTTAATTACAATAAATGCATCTTTATTGTACTTACGTGTGCCTTTAGGTGATTGCCATTTCTTATTGTAAACCTCACCTACATCAATACCAGAGACTTGAGTTCCACCAATTTCTACTACGATGTTATCTCCAACCTCCCATCCTAGTTTGTTTACTTCTCTAACGATTTGATCTACGACGGAGTTCTCCATAACACGTTCGTCTGGTTCTAAGTTACCAATCATAAAAAAAGAGGGCGTTAACCCTCTTAGTATATCACAGTTATGCAGTCCAATCAACATCAACGTCATCTTCGCCAAGTCCAAAGTGTTCTTCTAGAACCTCTATCCTCTCTTCATCATGTGCGATGATATCTAGTTGTTCTTGAATTGCACCAAGAACATCAGGATGTTCACCAATACCCACAGGTTGATGAAGATAAACTTCGATATTTGCCTTTGCTTTAGCAATGTTGCCTTCTGCATCAGCACGAAGAGCTTCTAAAATTTTTAATCGAAGATTACAGGACATAATTTACTATGATTTGTATTATATATTATGCATTAACCTTCTGTTCCTCAGTCACCTTCTTTTCAACCTTAACTTCAACAGGGTCAGGAACAGGATGATACTTACGATACCTTACTGTTTCGTATGTCTCAAATACTTCTTCAGGATTACCGTAGCAGGTTTTCTTTCTCTGCTCTACGATCTCATCATAAGGGTCAGACTTAATGTCAGGCCACTCACGATGTGCATTCTCAGTGATCTGACGACTGATCACTTCATAGTCAACACCATCACCAGAGACAGGCAAGACGGTATCAACATACTCTTTTTTCTTAGGTGCCATAATCAGTAACTCTTGCTGTGAACATCAATCTCACCATCATCAATGTGAGCATGATCAATATTTTCAATATGCCCATGAATCATATTAATGGTAATAGTTTCGTTTTCTAAAACGTTTGCTATCCTTTCCAGGGACTCTGCTATCCTATCAAGAGAATTGGACATGAAAAA
>CETK01013311.1_pt1 | contig 18557 bp, 19 predicted proteins | sample 361431 | NCBI WGS metagenome assembly CETK01 (sample SAMEA2622452, study PRJEB7988) | marine metagenome | biome: marine biome (ENVO:00000447); feature: surface water layer (ENVO:00002042); material: "saline water (ENVO:00002010), including plankton (ENVO:xxxxxxxx)" | depth 5 m | reverse complement strand
TCTGTAAAAAATGTTTTTGTGACTGACGGATCCTGTATGACCTCCTCTGGGAATGTTAACCCCTCATTAACATATATGGCAATTACTGCAAGAGCTGCAAATTATGCAGTAAAAGAATTGAAAAAAATGAACCTTTAATTTAAATTACCGATAATGGATAGAAGAAAAGTATTAAAAACAATTGGTTACGGTTCAGGGGCAATTACTCTGACCCCAGCAGTAGTTGGACTTTTTCATAGCTGTCAAACCAACTCCTCTAATTTTTTTCCTGAGTACTTTAATAAAAACCAGTTTTCTGTTGTATCTCAATTAATGGAGCTAATAATTCCTGAGACTGAAATTCCAGGTGCCATTAATCTTAAACTACCCGAATTTTTAGATGGTTATATTAACATAATTTTTTCTGAGGTACGAAAAAAAAAGATATCAACAGGATTAGAAAGTTTTATTGAAGTTTCTCTTTTTGATTCTGAAAAAAGTAATGCAAATAGATTGACCAATGAAGATTTAGATTTTCAATTATCAAAATATCTCAAAGCAGATTTTAAGAAAAAAAACTCATGGAAAAAGCAAGAATCTGCTTATCAGAAAGCTTTACAAAATAAAAATAAGTCTACTAAACTTCCAAAAGAAGCATTAGCTTATGGATTTGCAAATCAATTACGCTCATTATCTATAACTGCATTTAGAACTAATGAATACATAGGAGAAAATATATTAGCATATGCCCCGATTCCTGGGGAGCAAAGAGGATGTGTAGACCTTATGGAAACTACTGGAGGTAAGATTTGGTCATTATAAAATTAATTCACTATCAACTCTCCCCTCATAATCATGTAATGACCAGGAAAAGAACAAATATAAGTATATATCCCTGCCTCAGGAGCTGTAAAGTTTATGGTTGTTGATTCTCCCCCTCCAAGCATCCTAGTGAAAGCAATAGTTTCATCAGAGTTTGGAATATAATCTTTTGATTTAGCGAGAGTGGCTTTTTTTGCAAATTCATTGACATTAACACCTTTTTTCAGCAATACAAAATTGTGACCCATAAATTCTTTTGCAATTTTACCCTTGTGATTTAGTGTAAGCCTTACATTTTTACCAGATTTTACCTCAATTGTTTTTTTATCATACATCATATTATCAAATGAATTTAAAACAATTTTAATCTGATCCTCGTTATCATCTATGACATCATTTTTTTCTTCTACTTGAGTTCTTTTAAATTCAAATTTGTCTTTCTTTTTCTCTTTTTTTGGACCACAAGAAATAAATAATGCAAAAAAAATAATCATTGAAATTAATTTATTCATAACAGAATTTTCTTTAAATTTTTTTTAAAATTACTAAAGAAAGAATAAATTAAGCAATTGGCATTTTATTTTTTAGCCAGAGGGTACTTTGGCTCTATACTTGGAGGGTTTTTTGGACACCAAATAAACCCCGAGCATTATAACTAAACAGGCAATTGCTTTTACTTCGTCAAGGGTATCATTTCCCGTATAAATAGCGTAGCTAATGGCAATGATGGGTTGTGCATAGGCAAAAGCGCCCACAGTTGATGCTTGTAGATTTCTCAAGGCATACAGATTGAGCAAATAGGTGGAAAAGGTTGTTCCTAAAACCACAAATGCCACCCTCAAAAGAACATCTAAAGGCATATTAGGCCAATCCACCTCAGTGTATTCACTAACCGTTATGGGAAAGGTCAGGATAAATCCAATCAAAAATAACCACTTCATAATCGTGACGGTATTGTATTTTTCTGAAAGGGGTTTTACCACAATGATAAAGCCTGAAAAGAAAACAGAATTTATCATAAATAAGATATTTCCCATGAGCACATTTGGTGCATTACCTGTATTTTGGGTACCATAGAGAACAAGTATCAGAGCACCGGTAAATCCCAAGGTGATCCCCAAAAATTTTAGTATTCCGATTTTTTCACCTAAAAAAAGATAGGATAGTAAGAGGATAATGATAGGATTAGTGGTAGCAAAAATCCCGCTATTGACAGGAGTAGAGAGTTCCAGTCCTTTGAAAAAAGAAAGCATATTGATGCACATTCCCATCAAGCAAGCCAAAAACAACCTCAAATAATCGCCACGGTCAATTTTTTCTTTGGGCAAAAACAAACTTAGCAACCAAAAGAGCAGGGCTGCTCCTGCGGTGCGGATAAAAATAAAACCAAAGGCACCGACATAATCCGGCATTACCACCTTAGCTACCGTATGGTTGAGTCCATAGATGGTAGTTGCACCGGCTGCAGCCAAAAGCGCCCAAACTCTAGTGTTCATCTAGCCATTTTTTGGCATCAGCCACTACTGATTTACTGTTACCAATAAAGATTCTCTCGTCATAGACAAGAACCGGGCGTTTTAAAAAAGTATAATGTTCCAATAAAAGCGATTTGTAACTCTCCTCTGAAAGTTGTCTTTCGTTTAAATTACGCTTTTTGTAAAGTTGCGCACGTTTACTAAACAAAGCCTCGTAACTACCCGACAGCTTTTTCAATCTTTCCAATGTCTCAGCAGTAAACGGCTCTTCTTTTATATTAATAAACTCAACATGTGAAGGAAGATCTAATTCTCTATGGATACGCTGGCAAGTATTACAGCTATTTAAAGAATAAAAGGTTCGCATAATATTTAAATCGAAGCACAAAATAAGTCAATAAAAGTCAAACATGTATGAATTTGTCTGTTATTAAATAATTAATTTTTGATGATTAACCCAAATTGTACCCAAGATTTAGAACAAAATTTATTTTTATCAATAAATCTTATTTCACCTTTTCCCGAAGCGCCTAATAGTATATTACCCTAAAGGAAATCAGCAATTTGGATAATTTTTGTATTACCAACATAAACAGCTTCTTTCCTTCGTGATAATTCCTTTTTCAAAAGCGATTGTTTTTAACTCCTATAGTTATTCTTTATAATTTATAGCTATTTTTAAATGTATGGATAGGACACTCTTAATTTCAATACAAATAAGCATTCCTTAAAATCCAATATCTTTGCAGTGATATAAAACACTGTGATGGACAAAAAACTTCGCTTTAATAGCCTCACCATTCATGGAGGTCAGGAGCCTGACAAGGCATTCGGTGCGGTGATGCCACCCATTTACCAAACCTCTACTTATGCCCAGAGCACTCCTGGGAGGCATCAAGGATATGAATATAGTCGAACACACAATCCGACTCGAACAGCTTTAGAGTGTTCGATAGCCAGCCTTGAAAAGGCAAAATATGGTTTGGCTTTTGCTTCCGGTATGGCAGCTATGGATACTGTTCTCAAACTTTTTCAACCAGGCGATGAAATCATCTCCACTGATGATCTTTATGGCGGATCCTATCGACTGCTGACTAAAGTCTTTGAAAAATACGGATTGAAAATACATTTTGTAAATATGGAAAAGGTCGAAAATATTAAGCCTTTCCTCAACATCAAAACTCGTTTGATATGGATTGAAACCCCTACCAATCCAATGATGAAGGTGGTGGATATTCACGCTATTGCTGCTCTTGGAAAAACCCACAACGCATTAGTAGCAGTTGACAATACATTTGCATCACCCTATTTACAACAACCCCTTGATTTAGGTGCCGATATAGTTATGCATTCTGCTACTAAATACCTAGCCGGTCATAGCGATACTATTATTGGACTATTGGCAGTAAATGACGATGTCCTTCACGAACAACTTGCTTTTATCCAGAACTCGGGTGGAGGCGTTCCGGGACCTATGGACTGTTTTTTGGCTCTCAGAGGCATCAAAACACTTCACTTGAGGATGCAAAGACATTGCGAAAATGGCGCCGCTGTTGCTACTCACCTCCAAGACCACTCTAAAATAGAAAAAGTCTATTGGCCTGGTTTTGTCTATCATCCTAATCATGAGGTAGCTAAAAAACAAATGAAAGCTTTTGGAGGAATGCTATCTTTTGTTCCACAAGGTGGAGGTATAGCAAATGCTAAAAAAATCCTCGAAAAATTTCAAATTTTTACTTTGGCCGAATCCCTAGGAGGAGTCGAAAGTTTAGCTGGTCATCCTGCCTCCATGACCCATGCTTCAATCCCTAAAGAAACTCGTGAAAAAAGTGGAGTCGTGGATGGGTTGATTCGACTCAGTATTGGCATTGAAGATGTTCAGGATCTGATCGAAGATCTGGATCAGGCCATTGCATAGAATAATTTTTTTTAAATGGAACTTCCAGAAAATAAAAAAATATACTTTGCCTCCGACAATCATTTTGGTTTACCCCATTCAGAAGCGAGTCGAGTTCGGGAGAAGCATTTTGTATCATGGCTGGAAGAGGTGCGAAAGGATGCTGCAGCCATATATTTGTTGGGGGACCTATTTGATTTTTGGATTGAATACAAGACAGTTGTCCCAAAAGGCTTTGTCAGGGTATTGGGCAAATTAGCCGAGCTTTCTGACTCGGGTATTCCCATTACCTTTTTTACTGGCAATCACGACTTGTGGATGGGGGATTATTTTCAAAAAGAATTGAACATAACCGTGTACCGTCAACCCATCACCCTCACTATTGGAACCACCCGTTTTTTAATTGGTCATGGTGACGGGTTGGGACCAGGAGACAAGGGCTACAAACTGATGAAAAAGTTATTTACCAACCCCTTTTTGCAGTGGCTCTTTCGCTGGCTGCATCCTGATTTGGGATTCCGATTGGGTCAATATCTATCCAAAAAGAATAAATTAATCTCTGGTGAGGAGGATGTCAAATTTTTGGGAGAGGACAAAGAATGGCTTGTGACTTATTCCCAAAAAAAATTAAAAGACGAACACTTCGATTATTTTGTTTTCGGCCACCGTCATTTGCCATTGGAAATTGAGTTGAATCAAAATTCCAAATACATCAATTTAGGAGATTGGATTACTCACAACACCTATGCAGTTTTTGATGGAACTACTTTGAACTTAAAAACTTGGAAATAGCATTAGCTTATGATCGAAGCCAAATCGCTTAAGCTCGAAAATAGTGTGATCGTTGGGATCATTAACAGTCGACAGGATTTAGCTCAATCCAATGAATATCTTAATGAATTGGCTTTTTTGGTTCATACAGCTGGGGGAATTGTACTAAAGCGGTTTGTTCAAAAAATACAAATTCCTAATCCTAAAACATTTATCGGTTTGGGAAAAATGGATGAAGTAGAACAATTTGTCATTAAAAATCAAGTAACTACGGTAGTTTTTGATGATGAGTTGACTCCAGCACAACAAGGGAATATTGAAAAAATTTTACGTTGTAAAATATTGGATCGAACAGGCTTGATCTTAGATATTTTTGCCCAACGCGCCCAAACCAGTTATGCTCGCACTCAAGTTGAGCTTGCGCAATATGAATATTTGTTACCCCGACTAAAAGGACTTTGGACACATTTAGAGCGTCAACGCGGGGGGATTGGCATGCGCGGGCCTGGAGAAACGGAAATAGAAACGGATCGTCGAATCGTCAGAGATAAAATCTCCCTTTTGAAGAAAAAGTTAGTCACAATCGATAAACAAATGGCTACCCAAAGGGGTAATCGTGGGGCTTTGGTCAGAGTAGCACTTGTGGGCTATACCAACGTGGGCAAATCGACTCTAATGAATGTAATTGCCAAAAGCGAAGTTTTTGCTGAAAATAAACTTTTTGCCACTTTAGACACCACCGTAAGAAAAGTAGTAATTGGTAATTTGCCATTTCTAATGAGTGATACTGTTGGCTTTATACGCAAATTGCCTACCCAATTGATAGAGTCTTTTAAGAGTACTTTAGATGAGGTCCAACAAGCCGATTTGTTACTGCATGTGGTGGATATCTCCCATCCTAATTTCGAAGACCATATACAATCGGTAAATCAAATTCTTAGCGAAATCAAAAGCCTTGATAAACAAACCTTGATGGTTTTTAATAAAATAGATGCATACCAACCAGAACAATGGGATGAAACAGACTTGGTAACTGAAAGGACTTCAAAGCATTATAGCATTGAAGAATGGCAAAATACCTGGATGTATCGATTTAACGATAGAGCTCTATTTATCTCTGCTCTGAACAAAAAAAATCTCAAGGGTTTTCGTGATAGAGTCTATGCTGAAGTAAGAAAAATTCACATTACTCGTTTTCCTTATAACCATTTCTTATATCCGGAGCAACTGGCCGACGGCTTATAACTTTTTCAATGTTTTTGATCAAGGCTTCCTGTGGGCCACGTAAGTATTAGCTTGAGCTTTAGGTAACAAAAGTACATCTGCTAGATTCACGTGTTCGGGAGCTTGGACCATATAGAGAATTACATTGGCAACATCTTTTGCTAGTAGTGGAATAAGTCCCTTGTAGACTTGGGTTGCTTTGTCTTTGTCTCCTTTAAAGCGTACATCCGAAAATTCAGTTTCGACCATACCAGGGTTTATCGCACTCACCTTGATGTTTAAAGAATTTAAATCCAGACGAAGCCCTTGGGTGAATGCATCTATGGCATATTTACTGCTGCAGTATACACTACCGTGGGGATAAACTTCTTTACCTGCAATGGAGCCAAGATTGACTATGTGTCCGGTTTTTCGGGAAACCATTGAAGGCAAAACCGCTTTTGTTACGTACATTAACCCTTTAACATTGCTATCTATCATAGCATCCCAATCCTCCAGATCGGCCTTGTGAACGGGTTTAAGGCCGTGGGCATTTCCTGCATTGTTAATTAAAATATCAATGGATGAAAAAGCTTTTGGAAGGGAATTTATTTTTTCAAAAACAGCACTTTTATCCCCTACATCAAAAACCAACAGGTGGGTGGGTGTATCTAATTTTGACTGTAGTTCTTTCAATCGGTCTTTTCTGCGGCCACACAAAATCAAGCTGGCACCCTGAGTTCCTAAGACCTCTGCTGTTGCCCACCCGATACCACTACTGGCTCCTGTAATCATTGCCATTTTTCCTTTAAGAGCTTTTGTCATCTGTGTAAAATCTTTTAAATTCGAATTCCTAAATTAGGAAGTATTATGGGGGCGAAAAATCCTGAATCATTCTATTTTTAACCAATTATTAACAAGTCAAAAAAAAAATTTTATACAATTTTGCACCCCATAATTAATGTTTTGATAGATACACTACAATGGAAGAAACAATGAAAAAGCCCGTTGATATTAAAGCAATCAATGAAAAGATCGAAAAGGAAAGTGCCTTTATTGATCTACTGACCCTTGAAATCAATAAGGTGATCATAGGACAAAAAGATATGGTTGAGCGATTGCTAATTGGTTTATTAGGTCGAGGCCATATATTGTTAGAAGGTGTTCCTGGTCTGGCCAAGACCCTTGCCATCAATACTTTGAGCCAAGCAGTAAAAGGTCAATTCAGCCGAATACAGTTTACCCCCGATTTACTTCCTGCCGATGTGATCGGTACGATGATTTACAATGTAAAAGAGAATGATTTTACGATCAAAAAAGGCCCTGTATTTGCCAATTTTGTTTTGGCAGACGAGATCAATCGGGCCCCGGCCAAAGTGCAGTCTGCATTGTTAGAAGCCATGCAGGAAAAGCAAGTAACCATTGGAGATACTACCTTTAAACTTCCTGCTCCCTTTTTGGTCATGGCTACCCAAAACCCGGTAGAACAAGAGGGGACTTATCCATTGCCGGAAGCTCAAGTGGATCGTTTTATGCTCAAAACCATTATCGATTATCCCAAGTTGGAGGAGGAACAAATTATTGTTCGATCCAACTTAAACAATGTTAAAGATAAAATCAAATCCGTTGTAACCACCAAACAGATTGAGGTTGCACAAGCCACTGTGAGGGAAATCTACATGGATGAAAAAATCGAGAAATACATTCTTGACCTTATTTTTGCAACCCGTTATCCTGAGCGTTACAATCTTTCTTCTATAAAGCCATTGATTAGTTTTGGTGCTTCTCCCAGAGGGAGTATCAACTTGGCTACTGCTGCCAAATGTCATGCCTTTTTAAAGCACCGAGGCTATGTCATTCCCGAGGATGTTCGTGCTATCATATATGATGTATTGAGACACCGTATCGGATTGACTTATGAAGCCGAAGCAGAAAACGTGACTACTGAAGATTTGATCAGCCAAATCATCAATGAGGTAGAAGTCCCATAGGACTTTCATTTTTAGGTTAAATTCCAGGACCTATGGACACTAAGGAGCTCTTAAAAAAAGTTCGTAAGATTGAAATCAAAACCCGTCGCTTGAGCGATAATATCTTTGGTGGGGAGTACCATAGCACCTTCAAAGGAAGGGGAATGACTTTTAGTGAGGTGCGCCAATATCAATACGGGGATGATGTGAGAAGCATTGACTGGAATGTGACGGCCCGCTACAATGAACCTTTTGTAAAAGTCTTTGAAGAAGAAAGAGAATTGACCTTGATGTTGATGATCGATGTCAGTGGCTCAGAATTGTTTGGCACCCAAGGACAATTCAAGAGGGAGGAATTGACTGAAATAGCCGCAACATTGTCTTTTTCGGCCATGCAAAACAACGATAAAGTGGGTTTGATCCTCTTTTCGGATCAGATAGAATTGTTTATCCCACCCAAAAAAGGACGTTCTCATGTTTTGCGGATCATACGTGAACTTTTGGAATACAAACCCCAAAGTCAAAAAACGAATATCAGCAATGCCCTTGAATTTTTATCGGGAGTGATGAAAAAGAAAGCTATAGTCTTTGTGATGTCAGATTTTATGGATAGTGGCTATGAAAAGACCCTGAGAATCGTGGCCAAAAAACATGATCTAACAGGAATTAGAATCTATGACCGACATGAAGAAAATATGCCCAACATCGGTTTGGTTCCCATGTTGGACAACGAAACGGGGCAGACGGCTTGGGTCAATACCCAATCCGCCAAGGTACGAAAAGCTTATGCAGATCAATATAATTCTGTGGTGCACGAATTTGAAAATCTTTTCCATAAAAATGGTGCAGGAACCTTACACAGCAGACTGGATCAAAGCTATGTAAAAAAGTTGTTGAACTATTTTAAATCCAGAGGCTAAATGAGGGGAAAGATTTTGCTTTTATGGGCCTATCTCTTTTATATACCTTTGCTTTTTGCGCAAATGGGTTACGATTTGCAAGTGGCAGTAGATACCACCAAAATGCGGATAGGAGAACAAATAGAATATATCCTTCAAGTAAAGGCTGACTCTACCGCACAGATCACTTTTTCAGAGCAACCATTTTTTGCGCCTTTTGAAGTTTTGGAAGAAAGCCCCATTGATACCCTCAGAGCGAAAAGCCATTATCTTTTTACCAAAAAATATGCCCTGATACAGTTTGACACCGGGGCCTACTGGTTGCCTCCGCAAAAGATTATGGTCAACGGTTTTTCCAAAATATCAGACTCCCTTTTGGTTCAGGTGTCTACGGTTCCCGTAGATACCTTAAAGCAAAAACTTTTTGACATCAAACCTGTTGCAGAAGTAGAGCAAAATTTTGATGCCCTAACTCAAAGTATTATTTATGGGGTATTGTTGGTATTGTTGTTGGTAGGATTGATCTATGCTTTTTTCTTTGCCAAAAAAAGAAGGGAAGAACGCAAGAAAAAATTACCTCCCTTCGAACGTGCCTTAGAGGAACTAAAAGCTTTGGAAACCATTACTCCATCTTTACAAGAGGAATACAAACATTACTACTCTCGGCTGACTGACGTAGTAAGGCGCTATCTGGAGGAGGAAGCCAAAATCTCTGCCTTGGAAAGCACTACCAATGAGTTGATGATAAAATTAGAGTCATTAAAACAATCTGGTCAATTGGAGCTAGAGAGGGAAACTATCAAGAATCTCAAAACAGTTCTTCAGACTGCCGACTTGGTCAAGTTTGCCCGATCTACTCCCGAGTTTGGCTCGACTTCTAAGGACAGAGAATTGGTAGAAGGTGTTGTGATTGAAACCAAAGAAGCCCTTCCGGAACCCACCCCAGAGGAGATTAGAGAAAGAGAGGAATACCGTATTTTATTGGCCAAAAAAAGAAGAAAAAAACAACTGCAGTGGGGCTTTGCCTCTGTTGGGATATTACTGATTTTAAGTCTGAGTGTGGCTATCTTCGTATATGGATTTTACCCAGTTAGGGATACTTTGGTTGGATATCCTACTATCAAATTAAAAAACAAGGAATGGATCACCAGTCAATATGGGACACCCCCTGTTAAAATTTCTACTCCTGAAGTGTTAAGAAGAATAAAGTCGGAAAAAGGAGGTGCATTGCGTTTTTCCTCAGGTAATTTCGATGCTCCTTTCTATATCGATCTGGTATTTACCAAAAAACCTCCGAACCAGCAGGGAGAAGAAGCTCCTTCAAAAGAAGATCAGCAGGCCCAACAGAAAGAAAAGATTCAAGAATTGATCAATGCCATCATCAACGATTTTCAATCCAGAGGTGCGGTAAATATACTAATTAAGGAGGAAGAAATCACTACCCTATCAGGCCTCCCGGCTCTTAAAATTTTTGGGACACTGGATTACCCAAAAAAAGGAAAAAAAAAGAGGGTACGCTGTAATTATATCACTCATGTATTTGATTTTGAACAGGGGGGGATCAACCTCACTTTGCTCTACGAAAAGGATGATCGATATGGAGAATCCATTGAAAAAAGGGTTATGGACAGTTTTGAATTGATAAAAGAATTATAGAAGATGTTTGAAGGCATTTACTTTGCGAATCCCGATTACCTTTGGTTGCTGCTTGCGCTGCCGCTATTGGTTGGATGGTATGTCTTTACCCGAAAAAAATCACAAGCGGTTTTAAAAATATCTTCTCTAAATGGCTTTCGGGCAAAGTCCAGTTTTTTGGCCCAATTACAGCCTGCCTTGTTTGTTCTGAGAATTTTGTCTCTCGTTTTAATTGTTATGGCTTTGGCTCGCCCTCAAACCATGGATGTCTCTACCCGAACCAGGACCAATAAGGGGATTGATATTGTGATGGCCATAGATATTTCCTCCAGTATGTTGGCTCAGGATCTAAAACCCAATCGCTTGGCCGCCCTAAAAAGGGTGGCGGCGTCTTTTGTCGATGACCGTGTTAGTGACCGCCTAGGATTGGTGATTTATGCAGGAGAAAGTTATACCAAAACCCCTATCACCAGCGATCGTGCTATTGTAAAAAATGCCTTGGGAGAAATTCAATTTGAGGGATTGATCGAGGATGGAACTGCTATTGGAATGGGATTGGCTACTTCGGTAAACCGTCTTAAAGACAGCCGTGCCAAAAGCAAGGTCATCATCCTGTTGACAGACGGGGTGAATAATTCCGGGTTTATCGATCCAAAAATTGCCAGTGAGTTGGCCGTGGAATACCAAATCAAAACCTACACCATTGGATTGGGAAGTAACGGAACCGCAAGAGCCCCCGTAGGACTTTTGCCCAATGGGAAGTTTCAATACGGTATGACCAAGGTTGAAATTGATGAGGAATTGCTCAAGACTATTGCCAAAAATACAGGAGGTTTGTACTTCCGGGCAACTGATAATAAGAAGTTAGAGGAGATCTATGAGGAGATCAACAAGTTGGAAAAAACCGAAATAGAGGAGTTCAAGTATTACAATTATGACGAAAAATTCAGGCCTTTGATATTGTTGGCATTGGCTTTGCTATTTATAGAGTGGTTGATGAGAAACACCCTTTTCAGAAGTTTTATATGATATGTATCAATTAGACGCACCTTTTTACTTTTATGGTTTGGGCATCTTGCCCATACTTTGGGTGGCCTATTTTTTGGTGATTGGATGGAAGCGTCGTGCCCAGAACAGATTTGCGCATTCTAACCTTATGGAAAAGTTAAGCCCCTATCGTTCTAAGTTTAAACCCGCTTTGAAATTGTTAATGTTTTCACTGGGAATTTCCTTTTTGATCTTGGGTTTGGTTAATCCCAAAATAGGAACCCAACTAGAGACTGTAAAAAGGGAGGGAGTAGATATAGTTTTTGCCATTGATGTGTCCAAAAGTATGCTGGCAGAAGATATTGCCCCCAACCGATTGGAGAAATCTAAACGCTTGGTTTCTGCCATTATTAATCAGTTGGCCAGTGACAGAATTGGCATCATTGCCTATGCAGCTCAAGCCATTCCACAGTTGCCTATCACGACAGACTATGGAGCAGCCAAAATGTTTTTACAAGCCCTTAATACCAATATGCTGTCTTCTCAAGGAACAGCTTTGGATGCTGCCTTGGATCTCTCTGGAACTTATTTTGACGATGAGGATCAGACCAACAGAGTGGTTTTTTTGATTTCAGATGGTGAAGATCATTCCGAAGAAGGAGCCACTGCTGCCCGAAGAGCGGCAGATATGGGGATCAGAATTTTTACTTTTGGTGTAGGTACCGACGAAGGGGCTCCCATTCCCATCAAACGCAATGGGGTAATTGATTCTTACAAAAAAGACATGCAAGGTGAGACAGTGATCACCAAAAGAAACGCCATAATACTCCAAGAGATAGCCCAAGCTGCAGAAGGGGATTATGTGGATGGAAACGACACTCAAGCGGTGGTGGATTTTGTAGCGGAAACGTTAAAAAATATGGATAAAAAAGAGTTTGAGGCTAAGAAATTTGTGAGCTACAAAGACCAGTTTCAAGCTTTTATTTTTGCGGGATTCCTATTAATTTTGTTAGAGTTGTTTCTTTTTGAAACCAAAACAAAATGGGTACAACGACTAAATTTGTTCAACGAGAAATGATGCAAAAACTAATCTTTTTTTGGGGATTTCTTTTTTTGGGTATGACATTGATGGCCCAAGAGGGAGAAGTGATCAATCATATTTATGATGGAAATGAACAAGCCTCGGCCAAAGTTTTTGACGAGGCAGAAATTTCTTACCGCAAGGCACTGTCTAATGCTCCTGAAAGACCGGAGGCCCTTTATAATCTCGGAAATACCCATTTTAAAGAACAGGATTTTGAAGAGGCCAAACAACGCTATTTTCAAACCCAAAAATTTGCGGAAAACAAATCCAGCAAACAACATGCTTTTCACAATCTCGGAAATGTGTTCATGAAACAAAAAGATTATGCCAAAGCAGTAGAGGCATATAAAAATGCCTTGCGAAACAATCCCGAGGACGAAGAGACCCGATACAATTACGCTTTGGCCAAAGAGTTGTTGGAAAAGGAACAAGAGCAACAACAAAACCAAGATCAAAACGACCAGCAGGATCAAAATGATCAAGAGGATCAGAAGGACCAGGACAATAAGGACGAGAATAAAGAAGGCGATAAAGATAAGGATTCCGGAAATGAAGATGAGGACAAGGAGGGAGATAAAAGAGAAAACGAAGAGGACAAAAAAGATGACGGGGATCAAGAAAAAGACAAACAACCTGAGCAAGGCGATTCAGAAAAAGAGCAACCCTCACCACCCCAACAAACCGAACTTTCTCCCGAACAGGTAAAAAGCCTGTTGGAAGCCATGAGCAATCAAGAAAAAAAAGTACAAGATAAGGTCAATGCCGATAAGGTACAGGGAACTCCCGTTAGAGGGCAAAAAGATTGGTAAAGTTTTATTGATGAAGAAAATTTTTGTTACCGTTTTAGTTTTGGTGATGGCCATCGGTCAGACGATGGCTCAAGGGGTGAGTTTTGAAGCAAAAGTTAGCAAAAGAACCTTGGGATTGAATGAACGTTTGCGCGTAGATTTTATAATGAATGAAAACGGGGATGATTTTACCCCACCAAATTTTGATGGATTTAGAGTTGTTCTCGGTCCCAACCAGTCCATCAGTAATTCTTGGGTCAATGGAAAAAGAAGTTTTTCTAAAACCTATACCTATTTTTTAACCCCGACTCAAAAAGGAGCCTTAACCATAGCTCAAGCTACAATAAATATTGATGGAGAAACATATAAAACTACTCCTTTAAAAATTACTATTACAGAGGCTGTCAAGGTTCCAAGAGATCCCAACAGTCCAGAGTATTTGATTGATGATAACCTTCATTTGGTGGCCGAAATATCTAATACCAGACCTTTCCTTAATGAAGCTATTACGGTGGTCTACAAATTGTATTTTAGGAGTCCATTACGAATCTCTGATGGAAGGGTGGTTGAGAATCCACAGTTTGCTGATTTTTGGAGCCATAACATTGACATCCCCCAACTCAAAGTAGAAGATGCTACCTACAAAGGTGAACCATATAGTGTCGTGGTCTGGAGAAAAAGTGTTTTATATCCTCAAAAAATCGGAAAACTCTCCTTAGAACCGCTTAGTTTGAGTTTGGTCATCGATTTACCCTCAAACCGTAGAGATTTCTTCGGTAATAGAATCCTTCAACAATCATCAAGAATCGTAACTGCTGGAAGAAGGAACATTAATGTTAAACCCCTGCCCGAAAAAGGTAAACCGGCTAATTTCTTTGGAGCGGTAGGACAATTTGATTTTGATGCCCTGATCAATAAAAAAGCTTTAAAAGCCACTGAGTCCTTTGAAATTAAACTAAAGGTTACAGGTAAAGGTAACCTCAAGCTCTTTAATTTGCCGGAATTGATTTTGCCCAATACATTGGAAGTTTTTGAGCCGGAACACTCGGAAAATGTGAAAACCACTTTGTCCGGTATGCAGGGGAATATTGAGGACAACTACACCGTTGTACCCCGTTTTCAAGGAAAATACCCTGTCGCTTCAGTCTCCTTTTCTTATTTTGATCCCAAAAAAGAAAAGTATTTTACTTTGCGATCCAGTGAACACATCGTGGATGTATATGGCGGTCCTGTGGCCAAGAATTCGATTGATAATACAACACCTTCCGGGGTCAAGCAACTCCTCACCAATACTGATGAGTCTTTCCGATTCATCAAATTGAATCCCAATCTTGAACCCATTGTGAAAAAGGAGTTTTGGGATAGTAAACTTTTTTATATATTATTGACTTCACCCCTATTTTTATTAGTTGCATTTGTTTTTTTGATGCGTCGTAATCAAAGACTTTCTGATGATGTGGAAGGATACAGACTCCGATTGGCTAACCGTTTGTCCAAAAAATATTTGGGCGAAGCCAAAAAGAATTTGAAAAATAAAGTACTTTTTTACGATGCGCTGGAAAGGACGCTATACAACTATTTGAAAGCCAAATTAAAAATCAAAATGGATGATTTTAGCAAGGAAAAAATAGTAGAGATCTTGACCATCAAAAAATTGGCTTTTGAGGAAGTTCAGTCCTTTATTGCCTTATTGGAAAACTGTGAAGTAGCACGTTACTCACCGGCTACCGATGCAAAGATGCAACAAGATTTTGACCAAGCACTCTCTGTGATTTCTAATATTGATAAAAAATTATGAGAAAGTTTTTGATGTTACTTTCGGTTTTGTTTCTCTGCTGTTCAATGGCTTTGGGTCAAGAAAAAGAAACCACTTTTGAAAATGCTAATTCAGCCTATAACGCCGGACAGTTTGAAAATGCGGTGATGCTTTATAAAGAGATTTTGGAGAGCGGCCACCACAGTGCTGAACTATTTTTTAATTTGGCCAATTCTTATTATCGTTTGAACCAGGTTGGGGAGAGTATTTTTTATTTTGAAAAGGCGAAACAATTAAAGCCAACCGATGAAGACATCAATGTCAATATTAATTTTGCTCAAAACATGGCCATAGATGCCGTAGAGGTATTGCCCAAATCCCAGATCACCCAACTGAGGGAAAAGACCATTGGTCTATTTTCTCAAGACGGATGGGCTTTTTTTATTATTCTTTTGGCTTGGTTTTTGGTCTTTTTTTGGGGACTTTATTTGTGGAATAGGGTCCCGGTTATCAAAAGAACTTTCTTTATTTTTACACTTGTTCTGGGATCACTGCTCATGGGTTCTTTATCCATTGCGGTCATTAAATCCTCAAAGACTGCCGATACTACTTACGGCATTTTGTTTAATAAAAAAATTGAGGTTTGGGCAGAGCCCAATTCCAGAGTAGAAGTCTTGTTTTTGTTACACGAGGGAACCAAAGTTCAAATGCTGGATCAGTTGCAAGAATGGCAAAAAATCAGAATCGCTAATGGTTCAGAGGGTTGGATTAAAAACGGTAGGGTCAGAAGCCTAAAAGGATTCAAATAAGCTCCTTGGGGAGTCTTTGGATAACTCACTCCCCCAACTAAAGAGGTAATCCCCCAATTGAGTTATGGGTTTATAAAGGACGGAACTTTCCATCATTTCTGGATCGATGATCGTAACCCAAGTGTTGAGTTTTTCCAAAAAAAACAAGCCCACACTCATGAATATTGCCCATTTTAAAAAACCAAATAGAGATCCTAAAAATTTATTAAACAGTCCTAAAGATGCTTTACTAATGATTCTAGTCAGAGTTTTCGCCAATACAGAGACTGCGTAAACAATGATAATGAATATAATCAAATATGATACTGTTAGGGTAGCAACAGGATTCCAGTCAAAGTAATCGTTTAATAAATTGCTGACAAAACTGGAAAATTTTACCGCCCCCAGTAGCCCTGAGAACAGGGCACCCAAGCTGGCTACTTCGACAATGAAACCTTTAAAAAAACCTTTAACAAATCCAAAACCCAATGCGACGGCCAGTATGATATCAATTACATTCACTATTACGAATGTACTTTATTTTTAGGAATCTATTCCTTACCTTAATACTAAAGCCAGTATCTTTGGATGTGTTTAAAAATCAAACGAGAGATAAAAAGTTAAAGGAGCGATGGGATCGCTTAATCTCTATTCTCAATGAGCGGTTTTCTGACGGAGAAACAATAGATGTTGAGGGAGTTTTGTATTTAGTTGGATTACAAGAGTTGGGCCAGCTTCATCAAAAAATGAAAAAAGATGATAATATCAATCTAATACACGTAGGGATTTGCACTGTACTGGAACCTTATGGATACTACCGATTCGATTTTTATGATGAGGAAGGCTGGCCTCATTTTGAACTTTTGGAAGCCTTACCAAATCTTAAGCCTGGCGAACAGAGTATTTTGATTAAAGAGGCATTAGTTGGGTATTTTTTAAAACGTGAGCTAATTCAATAAATGTTTACTTTTATAGAATGATTGATACAATTAACGAAAATCTGACCTTAGTTAAGGGTTTTAATGCCCAATCCAAAGAAGAAGTCGAGGCTTTTAGAATAAAATATTTAGGTAAAAAAGGGATTTTAAATGATTTTTTTGCGGTCTTTAAAGAATTACCTCCACAACAAAAGAAAGATTATGGTCATGCACTAAATACCCTCAAAAAGGCAGTTGCCGATAAGGTAAAAGCCTTACAGGTTCAAAATGCTGATACCTCATCCCCAGGACTTAGTGGTGATTTATCCAGACCTGCTTTTGCGTCTGATTTGGGAGCTCGGCATCCACTTTCATTAGTCAAAAATAGAATCGTAAATATTTTTTCTCAGATAGGTTTCAATATTTCTGAAGGTCCTGAGATCGAGGACGATTGGCATAATTTCACCGCTTTAAACTTACCCGAGCATCATCCTGCCCGCGATATGCAGGACACTTTCTTCATACAAACCGATCCCGATATATTGCTTCGTACTCACACCTCATCGGTACAAGTTAGGTATATGGAAAATAATCAACCCCCTATCCGGACCATATCACCGGGTAGGGTATTCCGAAATGAAGCCATCTCTGCCAGGGCTCATTGTATATTCCATCAGGTAGAGGGGTTATATATTGACAAGAATGTTTCCTTCGCTGACCTAAAACAAACATTATTCTACTTTATTAAAGCCCTTTTTGGTAAGTCAAAAATTCGTTTGCGACCTTCATATTTCCCTTTTACCGAGCCCAGTGCCGAAGTAGATATTTATTGGGGATTAGCGACAGAAACAGATTACCGTATCACCAAAGGAACAGGGTGGTTAGAGATCATGGGATGTGGTATGGTTGATCCCAATGTCCTAAAAAATTGTAATATCAACCCTAAGGAATATTCGGGTTATGCATTTGGCATGGGGATTGAGAGAATTGCAATGTTGTTGTATCAAGTTGGAGACATTCGTCTTTTTTTTGAAAACGATATCCGTTTTCTCTCTCAATTCCAATCTGAAAATTAATATAATTTTTTGACCAGTTTTTTAAAGACCTTTTTTGTTTTTTTTAAAGGTATAGAATGCTAAAAATAGCGTCTATGATTGGAATTCTCGTAGAATATTTTGATTGATCATCTTTGCTGATTTTGTCGCGAAATAGCCCTCTGCTATCATTTTCATTTATATTTGAGCGGCTTTAACCGTATAACCTTTACCAATCATACTGCCAAACGTACGATTTCGACTGAAGACCGAATAACCTGTTACCAAAAGGTCTCCCAAGTAGGCCGAGTTGTTAATGTTACGTTTCATTTTGTAAACATTTTTAATGAAGCATTTCATCTCCCTAATGGCATTACTCATGAGTACACTTTGGAAGTTGTCACCATATCCAAGTGCATGACCAATCCCTGAGGCAATGGCGTAAATATTTTTAAGAATACTAGCATATTCTGTACCAAAGATATCATTTGAAATAGTGGTTCGAATGTATTGGGTTTTAAGCATAGAGGCTATAGGTTTTGCAAGTTTTTT
>CETK01156507.1_pt1 | contig 18666 bp, 21 predicted proteins | sample 361431 | NCBI WGS metagenome assembly CETK01 (sample SAMEA2622452, study PRJEB7988) | marine metagenome | biome: marine biome (ENVO:00000447); feature: surface water layer (ENVO:00002042); material: "saline water (ENVO:00002010), including plankton (ENVO:xxxxxxxx)" | depth 5 m | reverse complement strand
CTTTCTTTAATAACAATTCTTTTTTTTTTAGATAGATTTTCTAAAATTAAAATTGTTGAAAAGTTAATAAACCAAAATAATATTTATATTAATGATTTTATAAATTTAAGTTTAGTATGGAATACTGGAGTGGGATTTGGTCTTTTAAGTTCAAATTCAAATTACATCTATAATTCCATAACAACTTTAATAGGTCTAATTATCATTTTTTTATTTTATTTGATCTTTAAATCGAAACTATTGGATAAATTATTGTTTTCTCTTGTTATTGGCGGTGCTTTAGGAAACTTTTATGATAGATTAGTATTTATGGCCGTACCAGACTTCATTGATATACATTATGAAACTTTTCACTGGTTTACTTTCAATATCGCAGATATATTTATTACACTAGGAGTCATAATGTTAATAATTAAAGAGCTGATGATTAAAAATGGAAAAAATATATAAGATTAATTTTTTGTTTATTATCATAATTTTTTTGCATTCTTGCAACACTTTATCTGACGCTGGTAAAGTATTAAGAAATGAAAAAATTAAAACAACTGATGAGTTTCTAGTTAAAAAAAGAGATCCGTTAGTTCTACCACCAGATTACAAAGAGATGCCAGCCCCAAACTCTGTCAGAAATCAAAACTCAACAAATGATGAAAAAACAATAAAGGAAATACTTAATATTTCAAAAGATAGTGAAGGATCAACCCAGAGCTCTTCAACCATAGAAGAGTCAATTCTTAAAAAGATTAGAAAGTGAAAAAAAACAAAAAAGTAGAATATAAAGATTTTATTCAAAAAGAATATAATTTTTTGAGAAATGAAAATAAAATAAAAAAAAATTCTTTAAGAATGATTAAAAATATTAAATTAAATCTTAATGATGAAAAAAATATTTTTCATACTCTTAGCAAAGACTTTTCGTTCAATTTTAGAATTAAAGATCTACAACATTTTAGAAAATATAAGAATGTCATTATTATAGGGATGGGTGGTTCGACCCTCGGGTCTCAAGCAATTTACTCTTTTTTAGAAAAGAAAATAAAAAAAAATTTTATATTTTTGAATACTATTGATATTGAAAAATTACAAAAAATTAAAAAAAAAACGAATTTCTCCAAAACTTTATTTATTTTAATTTCAAAGTCAGGTTATACTATTGAAACTTTAACAAATATTTCATTTCTAAACATTTTAAATAAATCAAAAAAAAATCTAATTGTTATTTCAGATAAAAAAAGCAGCCCTCTTTATTTAATAGCCAAAAAATTAGATTTATTCTACGTGGAACACAAAAAATATATAGGAGGCAGATATTCAGTACTATCCGAAGTTGGTGTGCTGCCGGCTTATTTCATGGGTATAAACATTAAGAAATTAAGGTTAAATATAAGAGAGCACCTAACAAATAAAAATATAAAATCTTTTAACTCAAGTTTGATAAAAATTTTTAATATATTAAATAATAAAAAGTTTAAAAGTTTAATTCTTCTTAACTACATTCCTGAGTTAAATAATTTTCTATTTTGGTGTCAGCAACTAATAGCCGAAAGTTTGGGAAAAAATGGGAAAGGTTTATTACCAGTTGTATCTCCATCTCCAAAAGATCATCATAGCTTATTGCAATTGTACTTAGATGGTCCCAAAGATAAAATATTTTATATTTTCAGTTTGAGAGATACAAAAAAAGTCACAGTGAATTCACCACTTTTAGTTGGGACAATGAATTTCTTGAATAATAAAAATATTCAACATATTAAAAATTCCCAAAAAAATGCTTTATTGAATTCACTTAAAAAAAATAAAATTCCATTTAGAGAATTTATTATTCCAGACATAAATGAAGCTGTTATTGGTGAATTATTTTCTTTCTTTATTTTAGAGACCGCTATTTTAGGAAAATTGCTTGGCATCAACCCATTTAATCAGCCAGCCGTAGAACAAGTAAAAACTGAAACAAAAAAAATTTTAAGTTGAAAAAACTCCAAATATTATTTTAGATCTTCCGTATTTTCTTACAATTAAAGATTTGAAAAGACTTTCAAATTTTTCTTTTGATTTTGTTTCACGATGAATAATTATAATATGGCTTTTTTTATAGATTTTGTTTTTTTTTATTAATTCCAAATCTTTAAAGAAATTTTGTTCAGCAAAGGGTGGGTCTAAGAATATTATATTAAATTTTTCTTTAGTTTTTAAATTTAAAAAATTTGATGTTTGGTCAATAGTCAAAACAGTATTTTGTTTAATAGATAAATTTGATATGTTTTTTTGCAAAACTTTAGCTGCTTCTTTATCTTTTTCTACAAAAAAGACTTTTTTTGCGCCTCGCGACATACACTCAATTCCAAATGACCCTGTTCCAGAATATAAATCTAAAACATTTGACTTATTTAAATTAATATTAATCAAATTAGAATGGATTAAAATATTAAAAATATTCTCTTTTACCGAGTCTTTTAGAGGCCTTGTAGTCAGAGATTTCAAAAGAATAATTGATTTACCTTTAAGCGTACCACTGATTACTCTCATTGTTTGTTTATTACCCTCCATCCAATATCTCTTCTATAAAAACCTTTTGTCCAATTAATTTGTTTTAATACTTTTAAAATATTAAACCTTATTTTTTTAAAAGCATTACCAGTTCCAGTAATATTTAAAACTCTTCCTCCATTAGAAAGCAATTTATTTTTAAAAATTTTTGTACCAGCATGATAAACAATTAAATCTTTTTTTTTAAAATCAATATTTTTTATTTCATGCCCCTTATTATATTTCCCTGGGTATCCTTTTGAGCATAAAACTACGGTCATACATTTTGTTTTTTTCCATTCTAATTTTAATCTGCTAATTTTATTTTTTACAGCATGAGAAAAAATTTTTACTATATCTGTTTTGAGTCTCGGCAAAATGACTTGACACTCTGGGTCACCCATTCTGATATTGTATTCAATTAAATATGGATTGTTTTTTTTTATCATCAGGCCAACATATAAAAAACCTGTGTATGGTTGTTTTTTTTCTTTAAGTGCTGCCAATGTTGGTTCAACAATTTTTCTTAAAATTTTATTTTCAAGTGATTTATTTATAATTGGAGCTGGAGAATAAGCACCCATACCTCCAGTATTTGCACCGATATCATTTTCTCCAACTCTTTTGTGATCTTGAGCTGAACCAAAGAATTTATAACCTTTTTTATCTACGACAAGAAAATAACTAACTTCTTCGCCACCCAGAAATTCTTCAATGACTAATTTTTTAGAAGATCTAAATTTTCCCTTAAAAATATCTTTTGAAAATTTCATAATCTGACCTTTGGTTTTACAAATGGAAACCCCTTTCCCGGCAGCCAATCCATCAGCTTTTACAACAAGTGGCATCTCACAGTTTTTGACAAAATTATTTACTTCTTTAATGTTCTTACATATTTTGAATTTAGCAGTCGGTATTCCATACCTTTTACAAATCGTTTTCATAAAAGATTTAGACCCCTCTAGCTTTGCTGCAAATTTGTTTGGACCAAATACTTTTATCTTTTTTTTATTCAAATAATCTACAATGCCTTTAACCAGAGGTTCTTCAGGACCTATAACTACTAGATCGATATCATGAGATTTAAGAGTTTTTAAAAGTTTAGGAAAATTTAAAAAATTTATATCAATATTTTCTGCTATTCTAGATGTACCAGGATTTCCAGGTATACAAATTATCTTTTTTACGTATTTCGAGTCAAAGATTTTTTTGCATAAAGCATGTTCTCTTCCACCACTACCTATTAAAGCAATATTCATTTTTAAAGATTTATTATATATAATTTAAAGATGGATAAAAAAAAAGCTAAATTAAAATATAAGAACAACTCTTTTGATATTATAGAGGAGGGAGACTTTGTATTGTGTGCAGTTACTGGAAAGGAAATACCTTTACAAAAACTGAACTACTGGAATGTTGAGTTGCAAGAAGCTTATTTTTCGTCAGCAGAAGCAAGTATTAGATTTAAAAAACTTAAATCATAGGTAAAATTATTTCCACCTATTGTGAGTCCATATCCATTGATAAGGATTCTTAATTATCATATCTTCTAGAAATTTATTAAGTTTTCTAGTGATTTGTGTTTTACTTTCTGAATTATTTGTTTTAATTGGGTCATAAAATTTTATACGAAATCTCTCGTTTTCAACTCTTTCTATAAAAACTGGAACTATATCAATATTAAACTTTAAGGAAAGTTGCGCAGGCAGAGTTGTAGTAAAGGCGTAATCATTAAAAAATTTTATTTTTTCTCCTTCCGTTACTCTTTGGTCAATCATTAAACCAATACTGTAGCCTTTTTTTAAATACACTATGCTCTCTTTTACACCTCCTAACCCTTTTTTAAATTGGCTTCTGCATACATATTTTTCTCTCAAATACTCCATTAGAGGATTGAGAAAAAAATTATTTAATGGTCTGTAAAGAGTAGCTAAATTAATTTTTCTTTTTGTCAATTCCATTGAAATCAATTCAAAATTTGCAAAATGTCCAGAAACAAATATAACTTGTTTTTTATTTTCAATTATACTTTTAATAATTTCGTCTCCATCAACTTTAACAAATTGGTTTTTTTTTCTAAATTTGTCTAAAAAAATATATTCAATAAAAGTCATCCCGTAGTTTGCCCACATACTAGAGATAATTTTATTTTTTTCGTCCTCAGTAATTTTTTTAGAGAAATTTTTAAAATTTTTATTTATTATTTTTTTCGATCTTATTAAAGGTCCAATTTTTTTAAAGATAAATGAAAATATTCTTCTACTTATTGACAAACCTAATAATCTTCCAATTATTAAAAAAGTATATATAAACAATGATTCAAAAAAATATTTTATTACTTTCATTTTAAATATTTTAATATTAGATTTATTAATTTATCTTTATTTTCTATCTTTAAATCTACGGTAGCGTAGCCAATTTCATTAAAATTAAAATTTTTTATTCTTTCATAATCTTTTTCGGTTGTTAAAACTTCTAGATCGTTTTTTCTTGCTTCAGAAATTATATCCTCTAACTCTTTTCTAGAATATTTATAATGATCCGGGAAGGTTATACTTTTTTTAACAGTTATATTATTTTCTTGTAGTATATCAAAAAAATTAACAGGATTACCAATTCCAGCAAAGGCTAAAAAATTTTTTCCTTTAAAATTCTTTGCATTGCTTAGAACATACTTGGAGTAAAATATTTCCACCTTTTTAGATTTTTTTAATAATTTTTCTTCAAATACTTTTTCTCTATTACCATTTATAACTACTACCCGGGCACGTTGAATAGCTTTTAAACTCTCTCTTAAAGGTCCAGCAGGAAGAAGCAATCCATTTCCAATTAATTGTCTAGCATTAAAACATAAAATACTTATGTCTTTTTTAACTGAGAAGTCTTGATAGCCGTCATCTAGTATTGCAGTATCATATCCTTCTTTTTCAGCTTGCTTAATGGCATCCACTCTTCTTTTATTAATTATTAATGGGCTGTTTTTTGTTTTAATTAATTTTTGTTCATCATCTTGTTCAGCGTAATATTTTCTTATAATTACAGCATTTCTGATTTTTTTTAGCTCTTGCTGTAGTAATATAGACAATGGTGTTTTTCCAGTTCCACCCAAGTAAATATTTCCAACACAAATTATTGAAATTTTAAATTTTGTTGTTGACCTTAATTTTTTAAAAAAAAATAATAACTCATAAAATAAACTTAAAGGATATAGAATAATAGAATAAATGTTTATTGATCTGTCCCAGAATTTAGGTTTATAAAGTTTCATATATTAATTATTTTTTTAATTTCACCAGTGCTTTTTTTAAGTATTTTTTTACCAAAATTATTAATTACTCCAATTTGCTTGGAAAAATTTTTTATAGGGTTTTTTAAATCAATAGATAATTTATTAGTAAGTTCTTTTTCATTATTTACCTTTTCACTAATTTTGTACTTCGACAAAAGATTGTAAATTTCTTTGAAGTTTGAAAAATATGGTCCATGATATATTTTACAACTTAATTTAGCTGCCTCTATTGGATTTTGCCCGCTATCATTTTGAATTTTTTTTATCATTGATTTTCCAATAAAAACACTTTTTGAATATTTCAAATATTTCAACAAAACTCCAAAAGAGTTAATAATTATGATATCCTTATTTTTTTTAATTTCCTCATTATCATTTAAGACTTGTGATGTTAGGTTCTTTTCATCACAAAGTTTTTTTATATTATTAGATCTGCTTATGTGTCTTGGGATTATAATTGTCATTAAATCTTTAAACTTTTTCTTCATAATTGTGTGTGTTTTAAGACAAAACTCTTCTTCCCCTTTATGTGTGCTTACCGCGCACCAAAATCTTTTTTTTGTTAAGATTTTCTCATTTTGATTAAAAATTTCTTTGTAATTTATTGGTACAGAAAATTTAATATTTCCAATAAATTTTATATTTGTCGCCCCAAGTTTATTAAGACTATCTTTTGTGAATTTGTCAGAGGCAAGGCAAAGATCGAAGCAACCAAAAACTTTTTTAGCCGTGCGCTTAATCATCATCCATCTTTTAAAAGTTTTTTTTGTTAATCTAGCATTCAATATTGACAAGCTTATTTTTTGCTTTTTTAATTCAAAGATTAGATTGGGCCAAATTTCAGAGTCGACAAATATTACTAAATTTGGTTTCCATTCTTTCAAAAATTTTTTAATAAGGAATGAAACATCAATAGGTAAATATCGATGTTGTATATAATCACAATTAAGAATTTTTTTTTTTACTAAATCTCCCGAACTAAATGTAATAGTTGTAATCAAAAACTCTATATTTTTTCTTTTGCTTTTTAAGTCTTCTATAACTGGAAAAATACTTTGTACCTCTCCGATACTTGCAGCATGAAACCATATTAGTTTTTTTTTAAGGTCACGTTCAGCAGAAATCGAATTTAAAAAAATTTTTTCTTTAAATCTCACTTTATCTTCTTTATTAAAAAGTGTTCTTGAGTAAATTAATAAAATAAAAAAAGGGTAGAAAAAACTTGTTAAAATTTTATAAAAAAAAATCATCCGATCTATTTTAATTGTTTTTCATAAAGTGATTTATATTCTTTGCAATCGGAAATCAGCTTTTCATGATTTCCGGAGTCTATAATTTTTCCATTTTTTAATACAAATATTTTGTCAGCTTTATGAATTGTAGACAATCTGTGAGCTATTACTAAAGTTGTTTTATTTTTGGTTAAATTTAATATTGCATTTTGAACAATCTCCTCTGAGTCTGCGTCTAGAGAAGAAGTAGCTTCATCTAAGAGAATAATCGGAGATTTTTTTAGTACTGCTCGGGCAATCGAAATTCTTTGTTTTTGGCCTCCAGATAGTCTAATTCCATTTTCCCCAATCATTGTGTCATACGTTGATGGAAGATTGTCTATAAATTCATTGGCTGCAGCAAATTTACACGCTTCAACAATTTCTTCAAAGGAGGCTTCTTTTTTTGCGTAGGCTATGTTGTTTCTTATTGTATCATCAAATAATATTACATCTTGACTGACCATAGAGATATTTTTCCTTAAGGAGCTTAGTGTTATCTTTTTAATATCTTGGCCATCGATTAAAATATTTCCTTTTTGGGGATCATAAAATCTTGGTAATAAGTTTATAATAGTACTCTTTCCCGCTCCACTATGACCAACAAACGCGGTCATTGTTCCACCAGCAATATCTAAATTAACATTTTTAATAGCCTGTTTTTCTGTTTTTTCATACTTAAATTCAACATCTTTAAAAATAATATTTGAATGATTAATTTTTAATTTTGGTAAAGCCGGTTCTTCTTTAATATCTATTTTCTTATCAATTATTTCAGTAACTCTTTTAAAAGCAGTCGCCCCTTGATAAGCCACCATATTAATTGTTGCTAATGACCTAATAGGTTGATACGCGAGCATCATAGCAGCCAAAAAAGAAAAAAAATTATTTACACCGAGTTCACCCGATGCAATAAGTTTTCCAGAAAAATAAATAAATCCAGCAATCATAAAACCTGTAAGTATTTCCATTATTGGTGTCGCCCTGATTAAAACACTTCCAATTTTAATATTTTTTTCCACCAAATCATCTATCACTTTTGCAGCATTCTCATTTTCTTCTTTTTCTTTCTGATAGATCCTTATCATTTTGGATCCTTTAAGAATTTCAGAGAGAAACGTTGTTAAATTTCCAGAGGACTCACCGGCTTTTCCAACAGCTTTTCCTATTCTTTTACCAAGAGATTTTGCAAGTCCAGCAGCTAATGGCATCATTAATATTGCAAAAAGAGCTAGCTTCCAATTTTGATAAAACATTAACGAAACAAGAGCTATAACTGAAAAACTATCTTTCATTAAATTTAACACGCCAGTGCTTACTAAATTTTGCACATGGTGAGAATCATACATTATATTAGAAATATATTTTCCAGAATGTCTGTTATCTAAAGTTTGTATATCTGAAACTAAAATATTATTCGCAATCTTTTTTTTTAATTCTCCTGCAACTTCTTCACCAACTCTGATAATATTGATTCTTGCAAAATACAAAGATAACCCTTTACTTGAGAATGTTAAAATAATAAGTAAAGGTATTAACCATGCTAAAGTTCTATCTTGATCTATGAAAATTTTTTTTACCGCAGGATCCAATAACCAGGCAGTTGCTGAGGTACTTCCCGCAACAATTAATGACAAAACTAAAGCTAGTAAAATTTTTTTTAAATGTCTTTTTACGTACTCTTTATACAATCTTTTTAAAATTGATTTTAGTTCTTGAAATTTCATTCGCTCCTAAATCGAGTAAATACCTAAAAATAAAAGTAAGCCAGAAAAATTATTAATCTTGAAAGCATAAAGGCAATCTTCAGGTTTATTTTTATTAAATTTTTTAATTTGATAAAATAATGATAAAGCAAAAATTAAAAGTAAGAATGAAAATAAATTTAAGCCCAAGTTATTAAAAAATAAATAAACTAAAATACCAACGCTTAAAAAATAAGTTAAACCAACAAACAATTTAATATTATTCTTAAATTTAATCGAAGTTGATTTTAAACCAATAATTTCATCATCTGCCATATCTTGAACCCCATATATCGTGTCATAACCCAATGTCCAAAATATGGCTGACAAATAAAGCACCAATATCTCTAAATCCACACTGCCATTTGCAGCTGTATAGGCCATCACAACACCCCAATTAAAAGTTAATCCTAAGAATAATTGCGGCCAATATGTAAATCTTTTCATATAGGGATACGTAAAAGCCAAAATCATTGAAGCAAATCCTAAAACTATAGTTAAGAAATTAAACTGTATTAACACTAAAAATGCTAAGAGGCATAGAGCGATCACATATACCAAAGATTTTTTCACAGATATTTTTCCAGAAGTAATTGGTCTTTGTTTTGTTCTGTAAACCTGTTTGTCAAAATCTCTATCGACTATATCATTTACTATACAGCCAGCACTCCTCATTAAAACTGAGCCTAAAAAAAATAACAGTATATAGATTAAAAATAATTCAAGATTTTGATTGTTAATTTTTGAATAGGCCAATCCCCAAGAACAAGGCCAAAATAAAAGCATAAAACCAATTGGTTTGTTCAAACGAGTTAAATCTATAAAAATATTCAAATTTTTCATGAAAATATGACTTGTAAATATCAAACACTATCTTCATAATCAATTTGATTCGATATGGATATTGATTACACCGTAACAGCTTTAATGTTTCCAGCTATACCATTGATGATGACTATGTATAGCAATAGATTTCATACACTAAGCGCCTTGATCAGACAAATTCACGATCAGTATATTTTTGAAAAGAAAGTTCCACCAGAATGGGAAAATCAGTTGCATGTATTAAATAAAAGAACAAATTTGTTAAAATATGTTATGGGTTTTGCCGCGTTTGGATTTCTGTTTAATATGTCGACAGTGCTAATGCTTTACATGAATTCCATTCAAATTGCTCGTATGAATTTTGCTGCATGTTGTGTGTGTATGATAATATCAATTTTTTTATTTTTACAAGAAATAAGACTTTCTAATCAGGCTTTAAAATTTCACCTGAGTGATATGGACTCAATGAAAAAAGATTTATAATTTATTTTTTTCTAGAAGATTTTTTTTGTAAAGAGAAACTCCGCTCGTAATTTTGTGATTATAAGACTCTTTAAATGTATCTAATTGCCAACCCTGCATTCTTAGAACGATAGTCTTTAAGTTTTTTGATTTCCACTCATCAGAAGTAGTCTCATTTTTCCATTGCCTTTTTTCTTCATTAGTTCTAGCGCACCCATAACAATATCCAGTTAAAGGATCTGTCCTACAAATACTTATACATGGCGATACTATATTACTCATTAGGGAATCAAAACCGCAGGACCTTTCAACTTTCTCGCTTCCAAATCAGCATGAGCTTGTTTAGCATCTGCTAACTTATATCTTTTTGAAATTCTAATTTTAATTTTACCAAATTTGATTTTTTCAAAAACCGAGTCAGCACCAGCCTGAAGCTCTTTTCTATTAGTAAAATATTGAGCAATTGAGGGTCTTGTTAAATAAAGACCTTTTGGTTGAATATCTTTTGGAACGTTTACGGGTTCTAGTGGTCCTGACGCATTTCCAAAACTAACCATCATGCCCCTGGTCTTAAGACACGCTAATGATCCATGAAACGTGTTTTTTCCCACACCATCAAAAACCGCAGTAACTCCTTTGTTATTAGTAACTTTCATCACTTCTTTTACAAAGTCAGTTTTAGTATAATTTATTACGTGAGAGTATCCATTTTCCTCAGCAATTTTTATTTTTTCTTCTGATCCGACTGTTCCAATAACTTTAGCCCCTATGCTATTAGCCCATTGCGCAAAAATTTGCCCAACACCTCCTGCAGCAGCATGAAATAACACTATTTCACCAGCTTTAAGTTTGTAAGTTTTAGTGATTAAGTAGTTTGTAGTTAAACCTTTTGTCATTAAAGTAGCAGCTAATTCGTGAGATACAGCGTCCGGTACTTTAATTGCTATTTTAGCAGGAATAATTCTTTGTTGAGAATACGCCCCTAGAGGGACAGAAGCGTATGCAATATTATCACCTTTATTAAACTCAGTTACGTTAGAACCGACTTCGTCAATTTTTCCAGCAGCCTCAAGACCGATACCACTAGGCAATTGAATAGGGTATAAGCCTGATCTATGATAAGTGTCAATGAAATTTAAACCAATTGCATAATTTGTTATTTTGATTTCTTCTGGTCCTGGCGATCCAATTTTTACATCCCGAAGTTCTAAAACTTCAGGCCCACCATTTTTTTTAATAATAATTGATTTAGGCATTTTTCTGGAAACGTACTTTAACTTTTAATATTTAGCAAATGTTCCGTTATTATAATCTTGAATAGCTTCAAGTATTTCTGCTTTAGTATTCATTACAAATGGACCACCCCTAGCTATTGGCTCACCGATTGGCTTACCAGCTATAAATAAAAATTCTGACTTTTTGTTTGCATGAACGCAAAGACTAGTCCCTCTTTCCAACAAGATTAAGCTTGAGTCGTAAGTTTTATCATGATTTTTTTCTCCGACTTTTAACTCGCCCTTGAGCAAATAGATAAATGAATTATGACTAGATGGAACTTCACACTGGAATTTTTTTTTGTCATTTAAAATTATGTGATAATAAATCGGCTCAACATTGTGATTTTTCTCTGGGCCTTCTGCTTTTTTATATTTTCCCGCTATTACTTTTACTGTTTTTTCATTATCTTTATGAAAACCTAGCTCGTTTCCTTTTATATAAAGATATTCAGGTTTATTTTTTTTCATCTTTGCAGGCATATTTATCCAAAGTTGGAAACCTAATAATTTTCCCTCTTTCATAGCTGGCATTTCAGAATGTATAATTCCTCTACCTGTCTTCATCCACTGAACATCACCGGAAGACATAATACCTTTAGCTCCAGTGCTATCTTCATGTTCAAATTCTCCACTCAACATGTATGTTACAGTTTCAATTCCCCTATGAGGATGAGGAGGAAAACCAGCAATATAGTCGTCTTTTTTTTCTGATCCAAATTCATCAAGCATTAAGAATGGATCTATGTAATCGGCCTGCGGAGTCCCAATGCTTCTTTTTAATTTCACTCCAGCGCCATCAGATGCGCTTAAAGCTTTTACAATTTTTTTTACCTCAATATTAGTCATAAGATTTAATATAATGAAAGATTAAACTATATCAAGTAGCTGCGATAAGTTGCCAATTTCATTTTTTGGTTGATAATCAAGTAAATCAAATTGTGAGTTATTCCTATTTACCCAAATGGAATTATAACCATAATTTCCTCCTCCAGAAACATCCCAGGTATTTGCGCTAAGAAAAGTTATTTCTTTAGGAGCGACTTTATATTTTTTTGTTGGTATATCATAAACTTTTGGGTGTGGTTTATACATTTTAACTTCTTCAATTGAAAAAAGATTATCAAATAGGTTGTTTAGATTATTAGTAGATACTAATTCTTTTAAAAGAGAAAGGGTTCCATTAGACAGGATACCAAGCTTTAAGTTTTTCTTTTTTAAAGTTTTTAAAACTTTTTTCACTTCAGGATAGGGAGATAAAACTTTATAAAGATTCAATAATTCATTTTTCATACTTTTTTCAATTCCAAAAACTTTCATAGATTTATCCAAACTATCTTCTGTTATTTCCCAGAAATTTTTGTGTCTTTTCATTAAACTTCTGAGCCATGTATATTCAAGTTGAGTGGTTCTCCAAAAGTTTGAAAATTCTTCCCACTGTACTCCAATTTTACCTTTGCATTTCTCTGCAGCTGAATTTACATCAAATAATGTGCCGTAAGCATCAAATATTACAGCTTTTGTATTCATTCGATTTAAATGTTATGTGATCCATCACACATTGGCGGATCTTTTGTTTGTTTACATGTGCAGAAAAAAACTTTTTTTGATTGTTCAGCTAAATATTTAAGAGAAGCAAAATTAGAACCTTTATGTGATCCATCACAAAAAGGTTGTTTAGAACTTATTCCACAAGTGCACCAAAAATAAGATTTTCCTTCTATAACATTGATGCCAATTGGTTTATCTCCAGCTCTTTTAGGTTTATTCATGATAATGCTCCTTTAAATTTTTTTATTTTGTTTATATTATAAAACTACCAATGAATATTAGATTATATCATCCGGATAGTATAGTAGAAAATACAACAAGTTTATTATCTAAAGGACACACTCATTACATTACAAATGTAATGCGACTTAAGAGAGGCTCCATCTTAAATTTTTTTAATGAAAATGGTGAATGGGAAAGTGAAATCATTTTTTTAGAAAAAGATAGGGTCGAGGTTAAATTTCTTAAAAAAATAAAAAAACAAAGCCACTTATCAAATATTAATTTAGCAATTTGTTTAATTAAAAAAAATCCTATGGAAAATATTTTGCAGAAGGCAACTGAATTAGGAGTTAGTAAAATTTTTCCAATTATTTCTGAAAGAACTGAAGTAAAAGAATTAAATTATGACAGGGCAAAAAAAATAGTTATAGAAGCTACAGAACAATCAAATCGATTGATTCCTCCTAAAATTTTAGAAGTAAAAAAATTAAAAGATTTTTTAATAGGTTTAAATAATTCAACTAAACTTTTATTTGCTGATGTAAACTCCAAAAACAATTTAGAGGCCAATGATTTAAAAAATACCAATTCCTTATGTATTTTAGTTGGTCCTGAGGGAGATTTTTCACCATCAGAACGTGAGTTAATTCTCAAAAATTCGACTGTAAAACCCTTTACTATATCAAAAAACATTCTCAGGTCCGACACTGCTGTAATAAGCGCGATTTCTCTAGTAAATTTTATCAATAACTTTCATTAATTGTCGCATTAATTGAAATTGTTAAATCATCTAAAAAATGTATAAAAACTTATGTTTAAAAACTTTTTTTACGCACTTTTTATAATCTTGCCAACTACGCTTAATGCTAATGAGCCTAAAGATTGGCAATTAGGATTTCAGAAGTCCGCATCTCAAACTATGACTGACATAGTTTGGTTCCATGATTATATGCTTTTACCAATCATAACTGGTATCACTGCATTTGTGTTATTCTTACTTTTATATACATGTGTAAGATATAGGTCTTCCAAAAATAAAGTAGCGTCAACAACTAGTCATAATACTTTAATAGAAGTCATTTGGACTCTTGTTCCATGTTTAATATTAATTGTTATGGCAGTCCCTTCGTTCAAAGTATTATACTCTCAAGACACAATTCCAAAAGCTGACGTAACTATTAAAGCAATAGGCTATCAATGGTATTGGGGCTATGAATATCCTGACGAAAACATTATTTTTGACTCATACATGATTGAAGATAAAGATTTAAAAGAAAATCAACCTAGATTACTTTCAGTAGACAACGAGGTTTATGTTCCAGTAAATAAGGTCGTTAAAGTAATGATAACCGCTAATGACGTTCTGCATGCCTGGGCTTTGCCTTCTTTTGGAGTTAAACGAGATGCAGTTCCGGGTAGAATAAATGAAACTTGGTTTAAAGCCGAGAGAACCGGAACCTTTTATGGCCAGTGTTCAGAGCTTTGTGGCATTAAACACGCCTTCATGCCAATAACAGTAAATGTAGTAAGTGAGGATGAATATGAAAGTTGGCTAAAAGAGGCGAAAGTAAAATTCGCGAAGGAGTATTTAGGAACTGATAAAAAAATCGTAAAAAAAATAAATTAAAATGTACGGACAAACAACAGATAGTATTCATCATCATAACCCAACTGGTTGGAAGAGGTGGGCATATTCTACCAATCATAAAGACATAGGGACTATGTATTTAATATTTGCAATTATTGCAGGCATTATTGGATCTGCCTTCTCGGTTTTGATGCGAATGGAATTAATGCATCCAGGGGATGGAATTCTCGGTGGTGATTATCATCTTTATAACGTTTTAGTTACGGGCCATGGCTTAATAATGATTTTTTTCATGGTTATGCCAGCAATGATCGGAGGATTTGGAAATTGGTTTGTTCCAATTATGATTGGCGCCCCAGACATGGCATTCCCAAGAATGAATAATATTTCTTTCTGGTTATTGCCAGTTGCTTTTATATTATTACTTACATCAATTTTTGCTGATGGCCCTCCCGGAGCACAAGGAGTTGGTGGTGGTTGGACAATCTATCCGCCTTTATCATCAAAAACTGGTCAACCAGGTCCTGCGATGGATTTAGCTATATTGAGTTTGCACGTAGCAGGAGCTTCTTCAATTTTAGGTGCCATTAATTTTATTACAACAATTTTGAATATGAGAGCACCTGGAATGACTTTACACAAAATGCCATTATTTTCATGGTCAATTTTAGTAACTGCATTTTTATTATTGTTATCCTTACCAGTTCTTGCTGGTGCGATAACTATGCTTTTAACAGACAGAAACTTTGGCACAGCTTTTTTTGAAGCTCAAACAGGAGGTGATCCTGTTTTATTTCAGCATTTATTTTGGTTTTTCGGACACCCTGAGGTTTACATTTTAATTCTTCCTGGATTTGGAATGATAAGCCATATTGTTTCGACCTTTTCAAAAAAACCTGTTTTTGGTTATTTAGGAATGGCTTATGCAATGGTTGCAATAGGTGTTGTAGGTTTTGTTGTCTGGGCTCATCACATGTATACAGTGGGTTTGGATACAGATACCAAAGCTTATTTCTTAGCAGCTACGATGATCATTGCAGTCCCGACAGGAATAAAAATATTTTCTTGGATAGCTACAATGTGGGGAGGCTCAATTAGTTTCAAAACCCCAATGCTCTGGGCAATAGGATTTATTTTTTTATTTACATTAGGAGGTGTTACAGGTGTTGTACTAGCGAACGCCGGTGTTGACACAGCATTACACGATACATATTATGTAGTAGCTCATTTCCATTATGTATTATCTTTAGGTGCAGTATTTGCTATTTTTGCTGGTTGGTACTATTGGTTCAGCAAAATGACCGGTTATGAGTACTCTGAATTTTTAGGAAAATTACATTTTTGGCTTACTTTTGTAGGTGTAAATTTAATATTTTTTCCTCAGCATTTTTTAGGATTAGCCGGAATGCCAAGAAGATATGCAGATTATCCTGACGCTTTCGCCGGCTGGAATTATGTGTCTTCGATTGGATCTTATATTTCTATTATAGGCTTGGCTGTGTTTTTATTAAATCTTCTGTATTCTTTTTTAAAGAAGAGAAAAGCAGAACAAAACCCATGGGGAGAAGGTGCTACAACTTTGGAATGGACTGTTACTTCACCACCGCCATTCCATACATTTGAAGAGTTGCCTAAAGTAAAATAAATTGAACCAATCATTAGCAAAATCTAGATTTTCAAAACCAAATTTATTTTTTAATTTAAGTTCTTTTTTTAATTTGATGAAACCTAGAGTAATGTCTTTGGTTTTATTCACCTGTATGGTTGGTATGCTTATATCACCTTCAAAATTATCTTTTTTCAATTCAATAATTTCTTTATTGGCAGTCGCTGTGGGATCAGGGGCGGCAGGGACACTTAACATGTGGTATGAGTCTGATCTTGATGCCTTAATGAGCAGAACATGTCTTAGACCGATACCAACAGGAAAAATTAAAAAGAACCAAGCTTTGGGATTTGGAATTTTTTTATCATTCTTATCAACAATAATACTTTATTATTCATCTAATTTTATTTCATCTGCTTTGTTGGCATTTACAATTTGTTTTTATTTTTTTGTTTATACAATTTGGTTAAAAAGAAAGACTTCACAAAATATTGTAATTGGAGGAGCTGCTGGAGCTTTGCCTCCAGTAATTGGTTGGACTATTGCAACAGGACAAATCACCATCGAGCCAGTAATATTGTTCTTGATAATATTTATTTGGACTCCATCGCATTTCTGGGCTTTGAGTTTGTATAAGGCTAATGATTATAAAAAAGCAAAAATACCAATGCTACCTGTTACGGCCGGGGTGCAAAAAACTAAACTTAATATATTAGTTTACGCCTTATTAATGCTACCAGTTGTTTTAGCCCCGTATTTTTTAAATTTTGCTGGTTTAATTTATCTAACGACTGTCTTTATAATGACTACTTATTATATAGCCGTATGTTTTAGTCTATATAAAGAAAATAACATTAAAAGATCAAATATTATAGCTAGAAAAATATTTGTTTACTCAATCTTCTATTTATTTGTTATTTTTTTAACAATGCTAATAGACAATCTAATTAAAATAATTTAATGAATAAGCGAAAAAAAAATATAATTACTGCTCTTTTACTTATTTTATTTATGGTTTTTTTGTTTGTATTAACCTTTTACAACATAGGTATTTATAATAGAGAAATATAATGGATATTAATAAAAAAAAACTTACACCTTTTATTCTAGTGTCAATCTTTTTGATAATGTTGGGATTATCTTTTGCAGCAGTTCCATTGTATGATTTGTTTTGTCGAGTAACAGGATTTGGAGGCACAACTCAGAATGCATCTAAAAAAGATTTACCTAAAATTGTTGTGAATAAAGATTATAAAATGAGATTTGATACTAATATAAATAGCACACTAGATTGGAAATTTGCTCCTGAAGTTAAGACATTAAATTTAAAACCGGGGGAGGTTCATACAGTAAAATTTTACGTGGAGAATCCTGACAATAAAGCTTCTTCAGGTTCAGCTTCTTTCAATGTATCTCCATCACCATTTGGAATTTATTTAAATAAGATTGGGTGTTTTTGCTTCGAAAAACAAACATTAAAAGCTGGTGAAAAGAGAGAATTTAATTTAACATTTTTTTTGGATCCTAAAGTAGTAGACGATAACAAAACTAAAAATATTGCTGATGTGACTTTGTCTTTTACATTTTTTTCATCAGATTATTACAAAAAGGATGAAGTATCATAATGTCTTCAAAAGATAAAAAACATGACTTTCATTTAGTAGACCCAAGTCCATGGCCAATTTACGTATCCTTTGCAACTTTAGTTCTTGCTTTTGGAGCAGTATATTACTTTCATTCCAAGGCATTATGGTTGCTTTTAATTGGTTTTGCTTTGGTAGTTTATGGAGCGTTTATGTGGTGGAGGGATGTTGTCAAAGAGGCAGAATTCCAAGGTCATCATACGCCAATTGTTCAAATAGGTCATAGATATGGAATGACACTCTTTATAGCCTCTGAAGTAATGTTTTTTGTCGCTTGGTTTTGGGCTTATTTTAATGCAAGTTTATTTCCTACAGAGGCGGTAGGAGCAACTTGGCCGCCACCAGATATTGTAACTTTTGACCCTTGGGATATTCCTTTAATTAATACTTTAATATTACTTTTATCTGGTACCACAGTTACTTGGGCGCACCATGCAATGCTAGAGAATGACAGAAAAGGATTAATTAATGGCTTAGTATTAACTGTTTTTTTAGGCTTTATATTTACTTGTTTTCAAGCTTACGAATATCATCACGCAACTTTTACTATTGATGGTGGAATTTACGGATCAACATTTTATATGGCAACAGGATTTCATGGATTTCATGTAATAGTTGGTACAATTTTTTTAGCAGTATGTTTATTCAGATGTATGAAAGGGCA
>CETK01105866.1_pt1 | contig 18771 bp, 16 predicted proteins | sample 361431 | NCBI WGS metagenome assembly CETK01 (sample SAMEA2622452, study PRJEB7988) | marine metagenome | biome: marine biome (ENVO:00000447); feature: surface water layer (ENVO:00002042); material: "saline water (ENVO:00002010), including plankton (ENVO:xxxxxxxx)" | depth 5 m | reverse complement strand
AAAATATAAAAAGAAGATTTAAAATATTGTAATTTGGATATAAATTATAAATGTGATTAAGGGGAAAAAATTAAGAAAAAATTATAATAACAAAATTGTATTAGATATTCCTAGACTTGAAATCAAACAATCTCAAATCGTTTCAATCTGTGGCCCCTCAGGTGCTGGTAAAACAACTCTATTAAATATTCTTGGTACTTTGACGAAACCAGACAGCCTCAAAGGAACATCACTTAATATAATGGACGAAGACATTACCAAAATGTTTCCAGATAATTTAGCAGAATTCAGAAACAGGCATTTGGGATTTATCTTTCAATTTCATGAATTATTAAATGAATTTAATGTTATAGAAAACGTTATAATACCAGGATTAATAGCGAATAAAGAAAGGAATAAATTAATAAAAAAAGGTACAGAAATTCTTAAAATTTTAAATATAGTTGATTTAAAATATAGTAATCCAAACAATATTTCGGGGGGAGAAAAACAAAGGGTTGCGGTTGCAAGATCACTCATTAATGATCCTTCAATTATATTTGCCGATGAGCCGAGTGGAAATTTAGATGCAAAAAACGCTGATGAATTGCATAAATTATTTTTTAAACTGCGAAATGAGTTCGGACAAACATTTGTAATTGTAACTCATAACGAAAAATTGTCTAAAATATCCGATAAAATACTAAAACTTGTAGATGGCAAAATTCAAAATAAGTGAAATTAAGTCTTTATTAGACTACAAAGCCGATTTATATGAAAATGAGAATTTTATAGAAAGTGATCCCATTTCAATACCACATCTTTTTTCAAAAAAGGAGGATATAGAAATTAGTGGTTTTATAACTTCAACTATTTCATGGGGTCAAAGAAAAACGATTCTTAAAAATGCAAAACAAATAGTAGAGATGATGGATTTATCTCCATTTGATTTTATATATAATCATTCTGAATCAGATTTGAAGCCTTTATCTAAATTTATTCATAGAACTTTCAATGGGACTGATTTGATTTTTTTTATAAAATCATTGAAAAATATTTATAAAAATCATGGTGGTCTTGAAAATATATTTAAACCAAACAATAAAAAACAGAACATGGGAGAAGTGATTCATGAAATGAAAAAAATATTTTTTTCTATCTCGCATGAAAATCGAACAATAAAACATGTATCTGATCCTCTTAAAGGTTCAGCTGCTAAGAGAATTAACATGTTTTTAAGATGGATGGTTAGATCTAATAAAAGGAAAGTCGATTTTGAGATATGGAAATCTATTAGCTCTAGCCAGTTATCTTGTCCTTTGGACGTTCATACAGGAAGAATAGCAAGAAAATTAAATATTTTGAAACGTAATCAAAATGACTTTAAAGCAACTTTAGAACTGGATTTTCATTTAAGGAAATTAAATCCCAACGACCCAGTTAAATATGATTTTGCTTTATTTGGACTGGGAGTCTTTGAGAAATTTTAAATATTTTGTTTAAAACATACTTAGGTATAAGGTATGGTTTTAGTAAATTTACAATCGAATATGAAAATTCTTTTAAAAACTGCAACCGTTTTAGAGGGTAGTAGTCCCTTCCATACCAAAACAGTTGATATTTTGATTGAAGACGGTAAAATAAAGGATATTTCAGATAAAATAAATTCTTCTACAGAGTTAATTATTTCCAGAAAAAATCTACATGTATCATTAGGTTGGTTTGACTCCAGTGTTTGTTTTGGAGAACCTGGGTTAGAGATTAGGGAGACAATTGAAAATGGTTTAAAAACAGCTTCTCATAGTGGTTTTACTGACATCTGTCTTCAACCAAATACTTTACCTAAAATAGATAATAACTCTATTTTAAGCTCTCTTAAAAGACATGCTTATCAATATCCCTGCGAGATTCATCCTATAGCTTGTTTTAGTATCGAGGGAAAAGGGGAAAATATGACTGAATATTTTGATTTACACAAAGGAGGAGCAGTTGCCTTTGGAGATTTTTTGACTCCAATTAAAAATCCTAATCTCTTAAAATCTGCTCTTCTTTATGTTCAATCATTTGATGGTCTAATCATGTCTACTCCAAGAGACCCATACATAAATCTCAACGGTATAGTTAACGAAGGTATTAAGTCTACTGAATTGGGGTTATTATCAATTCCATCCATTGCAGAAACAACCCAAATTCAAAGAGATTTGAGTATTCTAGAATATACTGGTGGAAAACTTCATATTCCACATATTTCCTCTTTAGAAAGTGTCGAAATTATTAGGAGAGCAAAAAAAAATGGATTAAAAGTTACAGCAAGTGTACCTATTGCAAACTTAATTTTCAATGACAATGTTTTAGATGGCTTCAATTCAAATTATAAATTGTTTCCTCCAATAAGAAACAAAGAAGATCAAAAAATATTAAAAGAAGCAGTTTTAGATGGAACTATTGATATTGTAACATCTCACCACCAACCAATAAATCCAGAGCTTAAACAAGTTGATTTTAATTCTGCAGAATATGGTACTATTTCACTTGAAACTATGTTTGGTCTTTTAAATAAAATTTTTCCAATTGAAAAAGTGATTGATATTCTTACAAAAGGTAGATCGATTTTCAATATGCAAAATCCAAAAATAGAAATAGGAGCTAATGCATGTTTAACTTTTTTTGACCCCTCAAAAAGAGACAAATTTACATTAGATAAAATAATATCAACATCAAAAAATTGTGCGTTTATTGATATGGAAATTATTGGAAAAGTATACGGATGTATAAATAAAAATAAAATTTACAACCTTCAAAATTGATTAAGCAACTTAATTATCTTATTTATGAAGGGAATATTCATACTAATGATAGAAAAGTCGTATTCCTACTTCATGGATATGGCAGTAACGAGCAAGATTTATTTTCTTTAAAAGAATTCATACCCCCTAGTTATACAATAATTTCATTAAGAGCTCCAATTTCATTAGATTATAATTCATATGCTTGGTATTCAATAGATTTTGAAAATACTATCGACAAGTGGATGAATAATGACGAGGCTGTCAAATCAAAGAATATTATTGTAAGTGATATATTACTCCATTTAAAAGATTTAGGTTTTAAAGATAGAGTATCAATTTTAGGATTTAGTCAAGGCGCAATTTTAAGTTGGGCATTAGGAATAGAATATCCCCACTTAATTAAAAATATTCTTCCGTTAAGTGGGTATTATAATTCTGAAATAACATGCTTAGATTCAAATTCTGAGTTGAAAGTAAATTGTTTTTCTAGTCATGGAATTAATGACCCAGTTATTCCTATTGATTGGGCCCGAAAAGGAGTCCAAACTCTAAAAAAAAATAATTTTAAGATTACTTTTAAAGAATACCATTCTGGTCATGAAATCGATGGGGAAAATTTAAAAGATTTAATCGAATGGCTTAATAAAAATTGAATTACTAGAGATCTAGTAAATGAAGTATTCCTTTACGTCAAATTCTATTTCATTTTTATTAAAATAATATTCTATCCACATTTCTCCCCACTTGCTACCATTTGAAAAATCAGCTATTATCCATTTGTGGTTCAATATTTTAATCTTATTTATTAAGTATATGTTGCTATTATTTGATAGTGGAACAAAGAAATCAGGTTTTTTATTAAAATTTTTCTCATAAAGTTGGTCCCTTATGTAAGAAATAAGAGAATCGACATCAAAGTCATTAAAATATTTTAACGCTTCTGGGTTGTCTTTTAAAGAGAAATAAATTTCGTCAGAAAAAGTTTTATCAATTAATTTTAATTGGTTTTCCAATGAATCAATTTTTTTAATTAAACTTTTAGATTTTATGTTATGTAAATCGGAAACCTTTAGATAATTAATACTGAGGAAAATCAAGATTAAAAACATAAAGCAAACAACATAAATTAAAATTTTATTTTTCATCAGTTGGATTTAATTGATAGATTATCATAAGCAACATAAATATTTTTTGGAAGTGCTTTTTGAATTTCATCATGAAAACCCATGTAATGACTTATGTGAGTAAGATATGTTTTCTTTGGATTAATTTTTCTTGATAATTCTAAAGCCTCGTCTAAATTCAAATGTGAATGATGTTCTTTTTTTCTAAGTGCGTTTAGTACCAAAACATCTAATTTTTTTAATTTCAAAATTTCAGAGTCAGTAATTGACTTCACATCTGTCAAATAAGCAAAATTATCTATTCTGTATCCAATTATTGGTAATTTGCCATGATAAACTTCAATAGGAATTATCTCTTTCTCCCCAAGGGTAAATTTTTCATTTTTATTAATAATTTTTATGTTTACGGAGGGAGCCCCAGGATATTTGTTTTCATCATCAACTATGTAATCAAAACGTTTACTCAAGAAATTGAATACTCTCTTAGTCAAAATGAGATCTATCTTACCTTGTCTAAAATAAAAAGGACGAATATCATCTAAACCCGCGGTGTGATCTGCGTGCTCATGTGTATACAAAATTCCATCTAACTTGTTAGTACCACAATTTAACATTTGTTGTCTGAAATCAGGACCGCAGTCAATTACAAAAAAAAACTTTTCCCATTTTAATGCAATCGAAACTCTCAACCTTTTATCCTTTGGGTTTTTACTTTTACATACAGGATGATTACTTCCGATAATTGGGACACCTTGTGAAGTGCCTGTTCCTAAAAAAATTATATCAATCACTAATTCAAAGGTAAACTTTGTATATAAATTCTACAATCTTTGTAGATTTGAAAAAAAAAATGAGTCTACCAGGCGAAATTGAAATTGAGAATAGACCATCGACTGAAGCGAAAGCACTACGTATTAACCTAAATAACTTCATCTATGGAACTTTTGCTGAAATTGGAGCCGGGCAGGAAGTTGCTAGACAGTTTTTTAGAATTGGAGGTGCTTCCGGAACTATAGCTAAAACAATATCGGCCTATGATAAAACATTTAGTGATAATATTTATGGTGAAGAAGATGACAGACGTTATGTAACTGAGAGTAGAGTAGATAAAATGTTGGATCATGAAATCGACCTACTAGAAACTAGGATTAGGAAAAATAATCCTCAAAAAATGTTTTTTACATACGCAAATACTGTAGCTACTATCGATTTTGCAAAAAAATTTAAAGGTCACGGATGGATGGGAATTCGTTTTCAGACTCAACCTGAAGAACATTACAGTGAGATTACGTTACATGTTAGATTCCACCAATCAGAGGCTAGGTTGCAACAGGAAGTATTGGGTATAATGGGGGTCAATCTTATATATGGTGCATTTTATAAAAATAGTGAACCTAAGAAATTGCTAAAATATTTATATGATCATATTGATAAAGACGCTATTGAAATTGATACTATCAATTTCAAGGGACCACTTTTTAAAGAAATTGATAACAGACTAATGAGTTTACAATTAATTAAAAATAGAATGACCCAAGCTGTAATGTTTAACAAAGAGGGAAACAATATCCTTCCTGCTGCAGAATTGTATAAGAAAAACATATTGACAATTAGGGGGAGTTTTAGACCCGTCACTAAGGTAAATATAGATATGTATGAAAAATCTCTTCATTCGTTTTTGAAGGAGCCTTTGGTTAAAAAAGAAAAAACTCTAGTGATTTTTGAAATTACATTATCAAACCTTCTGTCTGAAGGTGAAATCGATGAAATTGATTTTATGGATAGGGCCAAACTATTGTGTTCAATGGGTCACACGGTGATGATCTCAAACTTCAAGGAATATTATAAACTAGTAGATTATCTCTCTAAATATACTCAAAAACAACTTGGCTTGTGCATGGGTGTAAATAATTTGATACAAATTTTTGATGAACATTACTATGAAGACCTTGATGGTGGAATTCTAGAAGCTTTTGGTAAAATGTTTCACAATAACTTAAAAATCTATTTATACCCGAATAAAGGTAAAAATGGAAACATCATAAATAGTGAAAATTTAAAATTAGATAATAGAATGAAAGAATTTTACAAATTCTTTAAATACAATGGTAAAATAATAGATATAAAAGATTTTGAAATTAAATATTTAGATATATTTTCTAGAAAAGTGTTAGAGATGATCAAGCAGAAAAATCATGAATGGGAATTATATTTGCCAAAAAAAATACCGGAAATAATTAAGAAAAATAAAATGTTTGGTTTTAAATAACTTCTAGTATTTGATTTGAGTGTTCTTTCGTTTTGACCTTTTCAAATACATAACTTATTATTCCTTTGTCATTAATAATGAAAGTCATTCTATGAATGCCATTGTATTCCCTACCCATAAATTTCTTTTTACCCCAGACACCAAAAGATTTTATTAAATCTTTATTTTCGTCTACTAATAACGGAAATGGAAGATCATAATTTTTATGGAACTTCATTTGCGCATTTTGATTATCCGCACTTACCCCCAAGAGGAAATAACCTCTTTCTTTTAGGATTTGATAATTGTCTCGTAAATCACAGACCTCGGCTGTACATCCCGGGGTATTTGCTCTTGGATAAAAGAAAACAATAAGTTTTTTTCCCTTATAATGAGAGTCGTCATGAATAGATCCGTTCTGGTCTTTTAAACTAAAATTTGGTAACTTATCACCTATTTTTAAAGTATTCATTTTTTATATTTTAATACAAAAATAGTGACCAAAAAAGAAAAAATAAATTTTATAATTGAAAACTTAAATAATCTATATCCTAAGGTTCCTGTGCCCTTAAATCATAGAGACGAATATACCTTACTAATTGCTGTATTACTTTCCGCACAAAGTACAGATAAGAGAGTTAATGAAATAACCCCTTTTTTGTTCTCAAAAGCCAGTAACCCTAATGAGATGATCAAATTATCAGTTAATGAAATTAGGAAAATTATAAAACCCATAGGATTATCTCCTTCTAAATCAAAGGCTATTCACAAATTATCAGAAATAATTATCGATAAGCACAAGGGCAAGGTTCCAAGTACATTCGAAGAATTGGAAGAACTTCCTGGAGTAGGTCACAAAACAGCTAGTGTAGTGATGTCCCAGGGGTTTGGGTTTCAAACTTTTCCAGTTGATACTCATATACATAGATTAATGTACAGATGGGGACTTTCTAATGGCAAAAGTGTCAAAGTTACAGAAAAAGATGCCAAAAGACTTTTCCCTGAAAGTAAATGGAATGATCTTCACTTACAAATTATCTTTTATGGGAGGGAATACTCACCAGCAAGAGGGTGGTCCAAGGAAAAAGATTTTATAACAATGAAAATAGGAAGAAAGTCGTTTTTAAGAAAAATGACTTAAAAATTATTTTTTTTTCTGTTTTTTTGATTTGTTAGAATTTAGCGCTTTTGAGAAAGCTAAAATACGTTTTATAGTAATGTCGCTGGGACCTTTATTTTGAGATTTACTTTTATTCAATTTTAATACACCTTTTTAATTCAAACGTAAAAAATATATAAAAATTATATTATGCAGATAAAGTTATGTTGTTTTCAATAATGAATTTCCTAAGATTGATAATTGCATACCTCATTCTCCCAAGAGCAGTATTTATACTTACTCCTGTAGCTTCAGAAATTTCTTTAAAGCTCATTTCCTTATAAAGTCGCATATCCAAGACCTCTCTTTGATCGTTAGGTAATTTTACAATTATTTTTTGTAGGTCATTTAAAATTTGCTTATCGATTAGAAGCCGTTCCACAGATGGGTTTTCGTCTTTAATCAATTGAAGGATGTCAAAATTTTCATTTTTATCAAAAGAGGGATATCTTTTTTTTTTTCTAAAAAAATCAATTACAAGGTTGTGAGCAATTCTCATGGTCCATGACAAAAATTTACCCTCTTCGTTATAGACACCTCTCTTAAGAGTTTTTATAACTTTAATAAAAGTCTCTTGGAATAAATCCTCTGCATTATCCTTATTTAAAACCTTTGAATAAATAAAATTATATAATTTATATTTATGTTTATTTATCAAAATCTCTAAAGATTTTTCACAACCATTAATATAGTTACTAACTAAGACGGAGTCGTCAAGAATTTTTGAATTTCCCATACACTAACTTTAAACAATAAAAATTAAAAAGTAAAATTGTGTATAGGCGTAAAATTTTTTGTTATTATAAAGATATAAAAAATATTTTTAAATTAAATTTAATGTTTTACAAAAATCAAAAATTTATTAATACCTCGTTAAGTGAAAGTGAAAAATATTAAAAAAAAAAGTATCAATAGCCACATTAAAATAAGAGGAGCTCGGCTTAATAATTTAAAAAATATTGATTTAGATATAAAAAGAAACTCTCTTACTGTCATAACTGGACTTTCTGGTTCAGGTAAAACAACTTTGGCTTTTGATACTCTTTATGCCGAAGGACAAAGAAAATATATTGAAAGTTTATCCTCATATGCAAGACAATTTATGGGTAAAATTAATAAACCTCTTGTTGATAACATTGATGGAATATCTCCTGCCATCGCAGTGGAACAAAAAATTAACTCATCAAATCCTAGATCAACTGTTGGAACTAAAACAGAAATATTCGATTATATAAGGCTTCTTTATTCAAGAATTGGTGTTACATTTTCGCCTAAGTCTAACAAAATTGTAAAGAAGGATACAGTCAACGATGTTTTAGATTATTTAAAGTCTCAAAAAGTAAACTCAAAATTTATTATTACCTGTAAGCCTAAAATATTAAAAAATAATAAGTCAAATTACATTAAAAAATTGTTGTCCCAAGGATATGCAATTGGATATATGAATAAACGGATTTTAAAATTAAGCGAAGTTAACGAGGAAAATTTTGAGGATTTTGAATTAGTTATTGAAAGAGTAAAACTGAATAATAAAAAAAATGAAGTATCGAATTATGCTGAATCAATTGAGATAGCATTTTTTGAAGGAAATGGAAAATGTAACCTTATCAATTTAAGTAATCATATGAAAATTTCTTTCTCAAATAATTTTGAAAGAGATGAAATTATTTTTCCAGAGCCAAGCGATCAGTTTTTTAGTTTTAACAATCCTTATGGAGCTTGTAGAAAATGTCAGGGATATGGAGACATAATAGGCATTGATTTGGATCTTGTGATACCCAACAAAAATTTATCAATATTTGATGGTGCAATATTACCCTGGAACGGAAATTCTTTTAAAAAATATTTAAATGATTTAATAAATAATTCACATAGATTTTCTTTCCCAATTCACAAACCTTTCCACAAACTAACCGAAAAAGAAAAAAAAATAATTTGGGATGGAAATGAATACTTCAAAGGTTTGAATTTCTTTTTTAAAAAAATAGAATCAAAAACATATAAAATTCAAAATCGAGTTTTATTATCCAGATATAGGGGAAAAACTAAATGCAATGAGTGTAATGGATCAAGACTTAGAAGAGAGACTGAATATGTAAAAATTAATAATAAAAGTGTCCCACAGCTATTGAAATTAAGTATTAATGAACTTTCTGATTTTTTTAATTCACTTGAGCTTTTAAGTGAAAAAAAGGAAATTGCGGAAAATATTATCTATGAAATTAAATCAAGAATATCTTTCATGAGAGATGTTGGACTGGGTTATTTGACACTGAATAGACGATCAAATTCTCTTTCAGGAGGAGAATCTCAAAGGATTAATTTAGCAACATCCCTGGGAAGTAGCTTAGTTGGAGCAATGTATATTTTAGATGAGCCAAGTATTGGACTTCACTCAATAGACAATGCAAAACTTATCAAAATCTTAAAAAAATTAAAACAATTAGGAAATACTGTAATTGTTGTTGAACACGACGAAGCAATAATGAAACAAGCTGACGAGATAATTGATTTGGGCCCTTACGCTGGAGTTAATGGTGGAAAAATTGTTGCTAGTGGAAAATTTAAAAATATTTTGAAAAGTAAAGAATCAATTACTGCAAAGTATCTTAATTCAGAGAAAAAAATTATTTATCCGAAAGATAGAAAGAAAGTTAAGTACAAAATTATATTAAAGGGAGCTAGAGAAAATAATCTTAAAGATATTGATATTGTATTCCCTTTAAATATGATAGTTGCAGTTACAGGGGTGTCTGGGAGTGGAAAAAGTACTCTTGTCAAGAGAATTCTTTATCCAGCAATTCTTAAAAACCTTGATATTTATAAAGAAAAAGTCGGAGAATTTAAATCTTTAGAGGGAGACTTAAGCCGCATAAATCAAACAGAGTACATTGACCAGAACCCAATTGGTAGGTCTTCTAGATCTAATCCAGTAACATACATTAAGGCATATGATGACATAAGACAACTTTATTCAAAACAATCACTAGCAAAAAGCAGAAATTACCAACCAAAACATTTTTCATTTAACGTTGATGGTGGAAGGTGTGACAAATGCAAGGGTGAAGGGATTATTATAATTGAAATGCAATTTATGGCTGATGTTGTTCTGAAATGTGACGAGTGCAATGGAAAAAGGTTTAAAAAGGAAATTCTTCAAGTAAAATTCGATAATAAATCAATTGATGAAGTTCTGGAAATGACTTTAGACGAGTCACTGGCATTTTTTGAAAAAAATAATGAATATAAATTATTAAATAAACTATTGCCATTGAAAAAAGTAGGACTAGGTTATATAACATTAGGTCAGTCTTCAAGTAATATCTCTGGCGGAGAAGCACAAAGAATCAAGCTTGCTTCATTTATTAGTAAGGGAGATAACAAGAATAAAATTCTTTTCATATTTGATGAACCTACAACTGGGCTTCACTTCCATGATATTAGTTATTTAATTAAATCATTATTCATATTGATTGAAAATGGGCATTCAGTAATCATAGTCGAACACAACTTAGACATGATAAAATGTGCAGATTACATTATTGATCTTGGCCCTAATGCTGGGATTGATGGGGGGAAAATCATAGCGAAAGGTACACCAGAAGAGATTGTAAAATCCAGTCAATCACACACTGCGAGATTTTTAAAGGAAAAATTAGTTTGAATTATCAATTAATAAATATTTATTTTTCTCTTCTATTAATTTTTAAAAATGAGTTTAATTCTTCAGATAGATTCATGAAATAAGAAACTGATAAATAGGTAAAAAATATTAATATGCATTTGAATATCAAATTGATTAAAAATTTGTCTGAGATATTTAGATTATAAAAGATTAGGTAGGTCAAAATGATTAAAACTGATATATAAAATGTATTTTTTGAAAATGGCTGGATCTTAAGCTTATACATAACAAAAGATAGTTTTAGGAAATTAAATAGAATAATTACAATCATAGTAGATACAGCAGCACCAATAAATCCAATTTTATCAATTAAAATAATATTTAGAAAAATGACTGCAATTGCTGACGAAATAGAAAATAAGGGCACAGTATAGTAATACTTAGAGTTCGATATTATACTATTTACGCAACCAACTAAAGCACTTGACAATTTAGATATCGAAATATAAAATACAACAGGAATTGCAAGTCTAAATCCGTTATCTAAATTTATTAAATATATTATTTCATATATATCCTCAATGTTACAGCAAATTAAAACTGAAATAAGACCAGATATCAACAATAGATTTGATGAACTTTTTTTATATAATTTTTCCAACTTAGGAATGTTTTTGTTATTTATTGTCTCAGCAACCATTGGATTTAAAATTTGGAAAAGAGCTCTTGACGGTGCGTCAATTATGGCGGCTATAAATATTGCAACTTTATAATATGCAACTAGTTCGTCCTGAACAAGTTTTCCCAGCATTGCGGCATCCACATCAATTATAATACTTGCACCAAAACCAGATAAAAATATTAAGAGGCTATAATATAAAATCTCTTTTAAATTATTGGGCAATGCTATCTTAAAATTAGGTGAATAAATTGAGAGGCTATAACAAATAATAATGATTAATCTTAAGTAATAACCAATAATCAAAAAATAAGTGAAATATTTAAAATCAATATACTTAAAAAAGTATAGAAAAAGTAAAATCGTAATCAATAATCTTTGATAAAATTCTTTCAAAAAATTTCCAAATACAGTCTTCTTTTGAACTTTGCACCAACTATAAAAAATTTCAAAATAGGCAGTTGAAATCGCTATGGAAACAATTAAATAAATGTATTTTTTAATTAAGGGGTTTTCTGTAGACAAGTAGTTTCCGATGAAATTATAATTCAATAAAAACAAGACAGAAAGTGGAACAATTATAAAAAGGGGAGAAATTACTGATAAGATTAATATTTTATCTTTTTCTTTTCTTGACTCTACTGATGAAAAAAATTTAATAACACTGTGTTGAAGACCGAAAGAAAAAATAGGTTGAATAATGTTTGATTGAGCTAAGAGAATTAAGATGATTCCGTAGAAATCAGCACCAATTATACTTGGATAAAAGAAAAGGGTGTTTAATGCGCCTAATGTAAACGCAAGGAAAATAATTAGAACATTTGAAAATGATTGTTTTACAATTATGCTCATTGGCTCATTCTATTTTTTTTAAAAATATTTTTTGTTGATATAAAGGCTATACATATCAAGATAATTATAGATATGCTCTGAATGAAACTACCGTGTTTAATTGGATTTGGTTCAAAATAAAATTTAATTTTATTATTCCCTTTAGGAACAAAAAGACCTCTTAAAATAAAATCAACTCTATATATCTCAGCGTTCTCATTATTGATTTCTGCCCTCCATCCAGGATAAAACATTTCTGAAAAAACAACAAACCCTGGTTTGTTAGATTCAATGGAATAGATTTTTTCTTGAGGTTTATTTTTTAATAGATTAATTTGAGATACTCTTCCTTCATTAGAAAAACTTACACTATCCTTAGTAATGCTTTCAATTATAGCTGTTTCTCTTAAATTAAATTTTAGGAGGTCCATATAAATACTATCGGGATTTTGTTTAAAAATAAGATTTTCAGTAAACCAAGCTAAACCTAAGTTGTTGGGATTTTCAATTGCATTTGCTTTACCATCTTTTTCCTCTATAACATATTTTACATTCAAAATATCGAGAAGTGTAGTTTTTTTAGTTTTTAGAAACAGTTTATAGAACTGTTCCAACCTTCTAGGTTTTGCGCCATGATATCCTCCAATAGAATTATGAAAAAATGATGCTCTAGCATTCTGCATTGTAGATGAAGGTTGAAAAACCCGAAAGTAAGATGTATCCTTTAAAATTTCTTTATCAGCATTATTCTCATCATAAAATTTATTAATTCTACTGGGTTTTAAAAATAGCTCTCTGTCTAGGTATCTGTTACCAATATTTATTAAATCAAAAAACACAAAAAAAACAATTATTGAAAAAGTCATTGTACCACTTAGTTTGTTTTTTAAGAATAATAAAAGAGGAGTGAATATTAGGGATACAAAAAAAATAGCTCTTAAAACATCATATTTGAAAATTTCTAATCGCGTTTTCTTAATCAAAAGCATTAACTCAGGTCCAAAAATTTGCCCATAGTATGAATCAATTTTACTTGAAAAACTTAAAGTAAAAGATGAGAGATAAATTAATATTAATAAGATTAAAAAAAATAGATATGTTTTTATCAATACAGAAAATGATTTATTCTTTGAAATCTCGAAAAAAGAATATAAACCAATTGTAGCAAGAATAGGAAAACAAAATTCTAATATAACCTGTATAGAAGAAACAGCTCTAAATTTGTTATATAAGGGAAAGTATTCGACAAAAAATTTGGTTAAAAAATCGAAGTTTTTACCCCACGACAAAAGAAAAGACAAAATAATTCCGAAATATATCCAAAAATATTTTTTTCGCACAGATGGAATAAATACTGTAAAAATGGATAGAAAAACTACTGTTATTCCTACATACGGTGGCGCCTCAAGAATTGGCTGATCTCCCCAATATGTCGGAACATTGCTTGATAAACTGGCTGATTGAGAAGGTGAAAATCCTAAATTTCTAATCTCTTGGTAAAAACTGGAATCTACTCCCAAATTTTCAGTAGAAGAACCACCATTAACCCTTGGAATAATTATGTTTAAACTTTCGAAAATTCCCATGCTAAACTGAGTAATATAGTCATATGAAAGACCTCCTGTATTTTGCAACAGTTTTCCGTTTTCATCAATTGTTAAATCACTTTTACCCCTCGTACTATATTTAGAATATTCATAAGTTGAAAATAGACTTGTAGCATTTAATCCAAGAGCAATTAATATCGAAAAAAATATTTTTAGACTTTTAAATCCAAATAATTTTAATTTTTTATCTCGAAAAAATTCAAGAAGTTTGAAACTCAAAAAAATTCCAACCAAAATAAACATGTAATAACTAATTTGGTAGTGGTTTGACCTGATTTGGAGGCCCATGAGTAATGATAATAAAATCATAGGCCAAATCGATTTATTTTTGAAGATGTAATTTAAAGATGCAAAAACAAATGGCAAATATCCGAGTGCTACAGCTTTAGTATTATGACCTACTTGAATAATTATTAGTAAATATGTAGAAAAACCGTAGCATATAGCCCCGAAAAAAGCATATTTATTTTTAAATCCTAAACTTAAAATAAAAACATAAAAACCCAGTAAGTAAATAAAAACCATATGAGCTGGGTGAGGTAAAAATTTTAAAAGTTTGTGAATAGGTGTTAATAAATCGTAAGGATACTTAGCACCTAATTGATACGTTGGCATTCCGCAATACGCATTGTCAATCCAATACAATTCTTCATTTTTTTCAATCCTAGAGTCTTGTAATTGTTTAGACATAGCAAGATACTGTTGTGTATCGGATTGCATTATTTTTTTACCTTGTAGAATAGGATAAAATATAAGAAGGGATAAAAGCGAAAAAGAAGATATGTAAATGAAATGTGACAGAATTTCAGAATTTAGAATCTTCTTCATTAATATTAATTTAAAGGAATTTATTCAATATAGGTAAAATTAAATTTGAAAATAATTAAACAAGAAAGTTATTCTTTAAATCATCTTTAGTTTTTATTTTTAGTAATTATTTATTTTCTTTTAATGAGTCGATACTTTTCTATTTTAATATCAACTTTTGGCCTTTTTATTTCATATGGTCAATATACCGACCAAATTAATTCAAACAGACCAGGTGCCTCAATTGGGGCATTTTCAGTAGGAAAAAATGTTTTACAATTTGAAGGGGGAACAGAATTCAGAACTTATAAACATCGAAGTTACAATGATTCCAAAGTAAATGCAAATCTCTTTTTTCTATCAGTGAGGTATGGACTATTGTCTGAAAGAATTGAATTAACCTATGATGGTGTTTACCAATTTGATAAAATTGAAAATCTACTAATTAATCCATCTACAGAATCGAAAAGAAAAGGTTTTTTGAATAATTTTTTAGGAATTAAATATCTTGTTTATGATCCATTTAAAAAAGAAAGGAAAGTCAACGTTTATAGTTGGAAAGCAAACAACGGGTTTAAACTAAGAGATTTAATACCGGCTGTTTCAGTGACTATTGGAGGAAATTTAATTTTGGAAAAAGAAAACCCTTACCCATATGCTAATATTTTTGACGAACTAAGACCACCATTATTTTTTGGAATTCCAAGAGATGAATCAATTGAGCCTACCTTTACAGGAAAAGGTATTTTGGCAACCCAATCTCACTTTTTTGGAAGATGGGTATTTGTAACCAATTTTATATATAATAGAATTTTATCCGAGTTTCCAGAATTCAGCTACATACTTACTCTTACCCATACAATTAATAAAAATTGGTCTGCTTATCTAGAATACCAAGATTTCTCAAGTGATTTATATAAGGATCAGATTTTTAGAACCGGAGCTGCATATCTTTTTAATGATGATTTGCAGTTTGAAGCGACAATTGGATCCAATACAAAAAATTCTCCTTCTATCTTCTTTTTTAATCTTGGCGCTTCTTATAGACTAGATTTTCATAAAGATGTAGATCCCGAAGTAAAGATGGAAGAAAAATTGATGAAAAAAGAAGAAAGGATTTACATGAAAGGTGCTAAAAAAGCACAGAAAGCAGATAAAAAACGAAACAAAAAAGCTAGAAAGAAACCAAATGATTGAGATTATTGAAGTAAAATCAAACTCACAACTTAAAGCATTTGTTAATTTTCAATTTAAGCTTTATGAAAAAAGTCCTTTTTGGGTACCTCCAATTAAAAATGAGGAGTTGTTCTTTTTAAATAAAGAAACCAACCCTGCGTTTAAAACATCAGATGTCGCATTATTTTTAGCTTACAAAGAAAAAAAAATAGTAGGAAGGATAGCGGCTATAGTAAATTGGATTGAAGTTAAAAAATTAAAAAAAAATAAGGTTAGGTTTGGTTGGTTTGATGTTGTTGATGATTTTGAAGTAACTAAACTTCTAATAGAAAAAGTAAAGGAATTTGGAAAATACAGAAAAATGGATTTTATTGAGGGTCCAGTTGGATTTTCTAACATGGACAAGGCGGGAATGTTAGTTATGGGGTATGACAAGATGAATACCATTATAACTAATTATAATTACCCCTACTACCCTATCCATATGGAGCAACTTAAAATGAAAAAATTAGCTCAATGGATAGAATTTGAAATTAAAATCCCTGATTTCAAAGACTCTCCAGCAAAAGTTAGGAAATTCGGTAAACTAATCTTAAAAAGATATAACCTCAATGTATTACACTTTAAAAAAAATAGTCAAATTGAACCTTATGTAAATGAGATGTTTGAATTAATTGAAAAAACATATTCAAGCCTTCAAACTTTTGTTCCAATTGAGCAATATCAAATAAAGTATTATAAAGACAAATATTTGAAGTATGCTCATCCAGAGTACATAAAATGTGTATCTGACGATACAAATAAACTGGTAGCTTTCGTAATAATCATGCCCTCATTTACAAAGGCCTTAAAAAAGGCGAATGGTAGACTCTTTCCTTTTGGTATTTTTCATCTTTTAATGTCAAAGTATTTCAACAAAAGAGCTTCTTTTTATTTAATTGGGGTTGACCCGGAATACCAAAATAAAGGTGTGATAGCAATTTTATTTAATGAAATTCAAAAGTTATTTAACAAAAAAGGTGTAACAGAAGTTGAAACTAATCCAGAATTAGAAGAAAATACCTCTATTCATCAATTATGGAAAAATTATGAACATACGCTACATAAAAAACGTTCAACTTTTACTTTAAAAATATAGTAATGCTCAACAAAGATACCATCGCTGTAATATCGTCCCCTCAAGGACAAGGAGCAATTTCAGTAATTAGATTATCAGGAGAAAACACACATGTTGTGCTTGAAAAGATTTTTATACCTAAAGTTGGGGGAAAAAAATATTCGGATTTAAAAACAAATAGAAATTATCTTGGTATTGTTAAGCATGAAGATGAAGTGATTGATGAAGTAATAATATCTAAACTTAAAAAACCAAATTCATTCACAGGTGAGGATATGGCAGAAATATTCTGCCATGGTTCAACATATATACAAAATAGAATCATGGAATTACTTTCAGATTCTGACATAAGAACAGCAAATCCTGGGGAATTTTCTTTAAGATCTTATCTGAACGGTAAAATGGATTTAATTCAGGCTGAAGGAATTTCAGATTTAATATCATCTAAAACAAAAGCTAATCATAAAATCGCCATGAATCAAATGAGAGGTGGTATAAGCAGTAAAATCAAAAAATTAAGAGATGAATTAGTTAAATTTGCAAGCCTGATAGAATTAGAATTAGATTTCAGTGAAGAAGATGTGGAATTCGCATCAAGGGATAAATTTATTTCATTGCTAAATAATGTGGAAAAATTTATATCCACATTAATAGATTCTTTTAGGTATGGAAATTCATTAAAAGAAGGAATCCCTGTTTCGATTGTTGGAGCACCTAACGTTGGTAAATCAACTTTACTAAATTCAATATTAAATGAAGAAAAAGCTATTACTAGTCCAATTGCAGGGACAACCAGGGACGTAATTGAAGACACATTAAATCTTAAAGGGACTTTATTTAGGTTTATAGACACAGCTGGAATAAGAAAAACAAGTGATGATATAGAAAAAATAGGAATTTCAAGAACAATGACAAGCATAAAAAAATCTGAGATAATTCTGTTTTTAATCGATTCAACATCAACAAAAAAGTCAATAAATAATCAAATTCTTGAAGTTGATAAACTAAAAAAAAAATACAAACAAAAGAAAATAATAATAGTCTTTACAAAAATTGATTTAGAAAACAATCTGAATGATAAGTTCAAAATAGAGGAACTTTCAATTAATACTAAGGTTCAAAAAGATATATCAGAAATTAAAAATAAAATATTAGAAAGTTTAAACACAGAATATACAAACCAATTAACCATTACAAATACAAGACATTATTCAGCTTTAAGTCTTGCTAGAAAAGAAATTAATGAAGTCCAAAAAGGGTTAAAAAAAACAGTTCCAATGGATTTATTAAGTGTTGATTTAAAACAGGCAATATATCATTTAGGAGAAATAACTGGAGAAGTTACTAATGATGAAATCTTATCAAATATATTTTCTAAATTTTGCATAGGTAAGTAATGATGTATTTCAAAGTACTTCATAGTACCTCATAATACTTCTAAAAAGCTGATAAATAAACACTTTATTGTTAGTAAATAATCTAATTCCACAGAGGAGATATTCTACAAGTGAGAGATTATTTTTATATTGTTACTTATTAATCATAAATCAACTAAAATGAAAAAACTATTTATTTTACTTCTTACATCAATCTCAGTATCGGCACAATATCCTCAAATTGTTGACGTAGA
>CETK01033325.1_pt1 | contig 18857 bp, 10 predicted proteins | sample 361431 | NCBI WGS metagenome assembly CETK01 (sample SAMEA2622452, study PRJEB7988) | marine metagenome | biome: marine biome (ENVO:00000447); feature: surface water layer (ENVO:00002042); material: "saline water (ENVO:00002010), including plankton (ENVO:xxxxxxxx)" | depth 5 m | reverse complement strand
TTTTCGTTTCCAACTCCAGTCACGTCCCAATAACTAAAGAAATTGACCTCTACTTTGTGCAAGGCCTCCTTTACCTCAACAAATTTTGACTTTCTAATAATTGCTTCAATTTTTTTCATCTTGTAATAGATTTAAATTATTCGTTATTGTATGATTTTACGCCAAAAGAAACCGAATCAATTCCAGCTTCTTCCTCTTCGTTTGAAATCCTTACGCCTACTGCAGATTTTAAAACTTTCATCAATATAATGGTAAAAGAAAAAGAAAACAAGGCAATAGTCGATACTCCTATAAATTGGGTGATCAATAAATCAGCCCCTGCGCCAAAAAATAATCCCCCCTCTGTGGCAAAAAACCCAACTGCAAGTGTCCCAAACAGTCCATTGACTCCGTGAACCGCAACCGCCCCTACTGGGTCATCAACTTTCATTTTATCAAAAAATAAAACAGCAACATCCACCAATACCCCAGCAATAAAACCAATAAAAATTGCAGATACAGGACCAACAACATTACAGCCTGCGGTAATGGATACAAGACCAGCTAAAATACCGTTTATCACCATGGTGATATCAATTTTTCCATAAGAAAAATAGGTGTAAAACATAGTTGCAATTCCCCCTGCTGCAGAAGCCAAAAAAGTATTAACCACTACATCGCCAATAAGCTCCCAATTACCCACAGCACCCAAAGTGGATCCGGGGTTAAACCCAAACCAACCAAACCAGAGAATGAATGCCCCAACAGAAGCTAAAGGTAAATTATGACCAGGAATTGTATTAGAATTTCCCTCTTTGGAATATTTTCCAATCCTTGGGCCCAAAACTATAGCTGCAGCTAAAGCAGAAAATCCCCCCATCGCATGAACCGCTGCCGAACCAGCAAAATCATTGAACCCCCTGACTGCCAACCAGCCATTGGGGTTCCAAACCCAGTTAGCAACCAGTGGATACATTATTCCACAGAAAACTACTACCATGATCGCATAGGACCATAATTTCATCCTCTCGGCTAAAGCACCAGATACTATCGAAATAGCTGCGATGGCAAAACCCAGCTGAATGAACCAAAATAACTGATTGGATACTGTGAGACCCAATCCCAAATCTTCATCCATAATTCCAAAACCAGATGCAAACCATCCGTTGGAAACACCATAGGCCACTCCAAACCCTACTGCAAAAAAGGCAATCCCTCCAAATGTGATGTCAATGATGACCTTGGCAATAATGCTCATGGCGTTTTTGGCGCGAATAAAACCGGCTTCCAATAAGGCAAATCCTGCTTCCATAAAAAAGATAAGTGCGGCACACAATGCAACCCAAACAGTATTGATTGCATAAACGTGTTCGTTTAATAATTCAGTATAATTTTCCATTGGTTTATTAATTATTGTTTTGCGGAGGTAATATAGTTAATAAATCAAAAATGGGGCTGGTGACACATAAGTTTTATGTCAAATGAGTCAAAAACCAAAGGGTATAATCAATCAAAAAAAAGTGGGAGTATGAGGAGCTACCTCATAGAATGGTTATTCCAAAATTTCATTTTCACCAACCAACATTTCATTGAATTTTAAATCGTCTAATCCCTGCTGATCAAATGGATCTTCAATGTATTCTTGAATATTGTAAAGGGCCATGAAAATAAAACCAATGATTACAGAGAAAAATAGTGAAACCCCCAGTTCTAAAAAATTATTTTTATCAAAACTTGCAAGAATATGTGAGTTATATACCAAAGGAGAGAGGTATATAAATATCAAGCAATACATTCTCAAAGATATCGGTGTGGCATGAACCTTAAGGGTATTTAATTTTTCTACACATTCAAAAAGTTCATTCTTAACCCTAATAATACTGTCCTTCTCTCTTTCGTTGTAATGTTTTTTATAGCCCTCGAGCGTGTAGAAAATTTCTTTGCGTTGCTTTCTAATAACTGCCATGTTAGTTTCTGAAAAATCCGTCAAATGATCCAATACATTTTTTTGCAACTTAAGAAGATCGGAAAAAAAAGCGCCGTAAGCTTTTTTTCCTATACCATCAACGGCTCTGACAAGATTAGATAATTCAATGATTTTATTCCTAAAACTATTAAACTCTCCAATAGATTCTTGACGTTTTTGATAAGCACTGGTAATGGAAAAAACCAACGGAAAAACTATGGCAATACTGAGTATGGTAAAATCAATATGCAAGCTAAAATTAAATTTGTCATAAAAAAAGTAAATAATCAATGTTTCTATAACAATCAGAAGCATTCGAAAGTTGATGGCAGATGAAATTACTCTCATTTTGATGTTTTTTTGGTTCCCGTTCTTTAGAATTTTCGACATTCTACTTTTAATAAACTCATTATACTAAATGATATTGCCTTATTTATAAAAAATATCAAAAATTCATCTGATTTACATTATAAATCAAGTTGCAAAAAGTGATGATAAGATCAATAATTGCATGATATATTTACGATTATTAAAATTACAAAAAAATCGAAAATTTAATTTTTACTCTTTCACTAACAAAACCCCTAGATTATAGGTTAATTCAAAAGTATTATGGGGTTAAGGCAATGGGACGACCATATGCCCGTCCTTGTTTTTGTGGCAATCCCAGCAGCATACGAACTGTTGCTGCGATTTGATGTGTATAAAGTTGGCCCTCTCGCTTGATCTCTCCCATAGGAGCAACTCCTTTTCCAAAAAAGATAAACCATGTTTGATCTGATCCAATTATTTTTTTGCTATGATTTCTCCAAGTGTCAATGGGATCGGTCCCTCTTCCATGATCTGTAGTAATAACGAATGTAGTTTTATCACGATAATAATCACTTTTTTGAGTGTAATTCCATAAATCCTCTATAAGCGCGTCAGTATTTTTTGCAGACTTTAAATAGGATTCATAATCCCCATTATGAGCGAAATCATCTGTCTCCCCATAGGAGATGTAAATAAAATCAGGCCGATGTTTTTTAAGATAGGCTTTTGCATATTGATGAGTGAAACCGTCAAGTCTTACTGAACCCCATGGGCTAGGAATTTGTCTCTGTAGTTCGTTGAGTAACTCTTCTTGTTTAGTAAGGGGGAAATCCGTAGAGGGCTCAAAACCACAATTGGTATAAATACCTGATCTCTCCTGATTTACTATAGCATCGAAAACATCCCAACTGCCGAAAGCAGCAACCCTGGAGATGCCATATCGTTTTGCAAATTGCTCCAAAACTGTCTCGTTGGGATTGGGAATTTTATCATTACTGTATATATTTTTGTCATCTGCCCTACCTGTCAATATCTCATTATAACCTGGATAGGAAAACCACATACCATTGGTCAGGTTTACCTTACTCCCTAGTTTGCGATTACCATGAATCTGTCCCATTTTAATGACTTGATTCCATATAAAAGGCATCAATGCCAATCTTCTCTCTTGTTTGGTTTCAGCCCAAGTCCAATTGTAAAGTTTATCAGGGTGTTTTACATACTTTTTGTTTTTAACCAGTAGGGAGTCTGCACCAAAAAATAGCTCTTGCCATCTCAATCCATCAAGGGTTATCAAAAAAACCTTGTTCTCGTCAATATGGCTTTGAGACAAACAGATATGAGTGAAAAGTAAGAAAATAATTAAATAGTTAGATATTCGCTTCTGTAACATTTGATGCATTGAAAGTTTTATAAATTAAATTTTCATAGATAATCCACAATTTAATTGAATTTCAGAAAATTATATCTCCTATTTATGTATTATTTTAAAAAGTCTTTTTGACAGCATTCTAACAGTTCGGAACAATTTAATTATAGATCAGTATAATTAAACTGAATATAATTTTTACTGAAAATCTCAAGAGTTTTTTAGATCCCTTTTCTTTAGAACTATTTTATTTAACTAGTTAATATCATTATACCTAAACTTTACTTTATTTTATTTAATTCATTTATTTTTAGTTATGTTACACATACAAAAAATGGTAGTTTACTATTAATATGATTCTTAAATAGGTTTGATAAAAAAGCCCGTGTTTGCATGGGCTTTTCATTTATAATTATTCACTTGAGTTAGGCTGCATTTTGCTTCTTGATGAGATTCAATGCCGAACCATCTTTGAACCACTCAATTTGTTGTTTATTATATGAATGATTCGCCAAGATGATATCCTTAGAGCCATCGGCATGTAAGACCTCAATAGTCAATTGCTTACCGGGAGAAAAATCTTTTAAGTCAACAAAGTTGAAGGTATCATCCTCTTGAATTAAATCATAATCTGCTTCATTAGCAAATGTAATTCCCAACATTCCTTGTTTCTTTAGGTTGGTTTCGTGAATACGGGCAAACGATTTTACCAAGACTACTTTTACCCCTAAAAAACGAGGCTCCATAGCTGCGTGCTCACGAGAAGACCCCTCTCCATAATTGTGGTCCCCCACAACTACAGTTTCAATACCCGCTGCTTTGTACTCTCGCTGGGTATCCGGAACTCCGCCGTATGCTCCAGTCAATTGATTTTTGACAAAGTTGGTTTTTTGATTGAAAGCATTTACAGCACCAATTAAACAATTATTAGAAATGTTATCTAAGTGACCACGGAAACGTAACCATGGTCCTGCCATAGAAATATGGTCAGTAGTACATTTGCCAAATGCTTTTATTAATAGCTTAGCCCCGATAAGGTTTTCTCGGTTCCAAGGGGCAAAGGGTATTAATAATTGAAGGCGCTCAGAACCCTCTTTTACAACTACCTCAACACCGGAGCCATCTGCCTCAGGAGCCAGGTAACCATTGTCTTTTACATCAAAACCTAAAGGCGGGAGCTCCATTCCGGTAGGTGGATCAAGTTTTACCTCTTCTCCATTTTGATTCAGTAGGGAATCGTTAACAGGATCAAAATCCAATCGTCCTGAGATAGCCACGGCAGCGACCATTTCGGGTGAGGCTACAAAAGCATGGGTGTTTGGGTTTCCATCGTTACGCTTTGAAAAGTTTCGGTTAAAAGAATGAATAATTGAATTTTTCTCTTGTTTATCTGCTCCCTCACGTGCCCATTGTCCAATACATGGACCACAAGCATTGGTGAAAATCTTAGCATTTAAGTCTTCAAAAATATCCAGCAAACCATCGCGTTCTGCCGTATAGCGCACCTGTTCTGATCCAGGGTTGATTCCAAATTCCGCTTTAGTAACCAAGTTTTTATCCACTGCTTGCTTAGCAATAGAAGCGGCGCGAGAAAGGTCTTCGTAGGAAGAGTTGGTACACGAGCCAATCAATCCCCATTCTACTTTCAATGGCCAGTCGTTCTCTTTTGCTACAGTGCTCATGTCTGAAACTGCAGTGGCCAAATCTGGGGTAAAAGGTCCATTTATATGAGGACCTAGTGTATCTAAATCTATTTCAATGACTCGGTCGAAATACTGTTCCGGATTTACATAAACCTCAGGATCGGCTGTAAGATGATGACTTACTGCGTTTGCAGCATCAGCCACATCATCGCGACCGGTGGATCGCAAATAACGTTCCATGGATTGGTCATAACCAAAGGTAGAAGTTGTTGCCCCTACCTCAGCTCCCATATTACAGATGGTTCCTTTACCTGTACAAGACATGGATTCTGCTCCTTCTCCAAAATATTCAATGATGGCTCCTGTTCCTCCTTTTACGGTAAGAATACCTGCTACTTTTAAAATAACATCTTTGGGTGCTGTCCAACCATTTAATTTTCCGTTTAATTTAACCCCAATGAGTTTTGGGAATTTCAACTCCCATGGCATATCAGCCATCACATCAACGGCATCAGCTCCTCCTACTCCTATGGCTAACATCCCTAGACCACCCGCATTTACGGTATGTGAATCAGTACCAATCATCATTCCGCCGGGGAAAGCATAATTTTCTAACACAACTTGGTGAATGATTCCTGCTCCCGGCTTCCAGAATCCAATACCATATTTATTGGAAACTGACTCTAAAAAGTTAAATACTTCTGCTGAGACAGAATTGGCTGACTTTAGGTCTTCTAATGCCCCTTTTTTTGCTTGAATTAAATGATCACAATGTACTGTGGTTGGAACTGCTACTTTAGACTTGCCTGCTTGCATGAATTGCAATAAGGCCATCTGAGCCGTCGCATCCTGGCAAGCAATACGGTCGGGTGCAAAATCAACGTAATCTATTCCACGGGTGTAGGCTTGATCGGAGGCGCCCTCCCATATGTGGGAATATAAAATCTTTTCTGATGCGGTTAGAGGCTTTCCAGTAAGTTTTTTGGCTTGATTTACACGCTCCTCCAAACGTGCATAGACTGCTTTGATCATTTCAATATCAAATGCCATAGTTCTTAATTCAAAATTGATGTAAAACTACGAAATAAAGCGTTTAGAATATATCTGTATAATAGATTATGTAGACATGCATGTATAAATATAACATCCATAGATAAACTATTATTTTTCTATGGTATATGTGTTTTTGGTATTAAAATTTATAAAGTTTTCAAATGCAATTACCATAAATTCATCTGGCGGTTTGAAATCATCGATATTCCAAAAGATTTATTCATAAATCAAAGCCATCATTCCCAAAAACCTTTAAAAACACACAAATAAGAACGTTAGGAAAAATCAAAAAAACTTAAAATTTTGGATTTAAATTATTTTTAGTGCAACGCTGACACTATTTGTAAATGACCGTATTTGAAACGAATCACTATTGAATTTCAGGTTATATAGTGCCTATTTTCATCGGATTACGTGGACGGTTGATGGTAAAGTGACTTAAAAAACTCTACAAAATTATCTATTTGGAATAACAAGAATGCGACAAACTTTGAATGGAATAGTTAGCAAGTCAATATTTCAGAGAATGTATTAATTTAAGGTTTTGTTGGGATTTTATTAACATTTATTTATATATTGCGATAGGTGTTCGCACACGAAAAAATATTAATTAACTAAACTATTAATTTATGAATTCTATTTATTTGGGTATTTTTAAATCCCAAACAAAAACACTATCGCTCTTCAAAAAGGGTGCATTGTGTTTGTTGTTTTTAGTAGGTTCGTTTGTCACTGCACAGCAATCCCTGAGTGGATCTGTTGTAGACCCTGCAGGAGTTCCACTCCCTGGGGTTAACGTAGTTATTAAAGGAACCAATACTGGAACTTCAACTGATTTCGATGGAAATTTCTCAATTGAAGCCTCCAGTTCAGATGTGTTAATCTTTTCTTTTGTTGGTTTTAAAGACCAGGAGGTTTCCGTCGGAGAAAATTCTTCTTTCAGTATTTCTCTTGAAGAGGAAGCAAGCTTTCTAGACGAAATTATCGTAACAGGTTATGGAACTCAAACTCGAAGAGAAGTTACTGCCTCCATTGTTCGTGTTGATTCTGAAACAATAGAAAGAGTTGCCGCTGGAAGTAGTATAGATGCTATAAAAGGTCAGGTAGCTGGTGTTGATATTACAGCAGCAGGTGGTAGACCAGGTCAAAGCCCTCAAGTTCGTATTAGAGGTCGTAGATCACTTTCTGCGTCTAATGATCCATTGTATGTTGTAGACGGTATTCCAGTAACTAGTAGTGTTGATGGCGGTGCAATTTTTGATATCGCACCTCAAGACATTGAGTCTATGGAAATCTTAAAAGATGCTGCTGCAACAGCTATCTATGGGTCAAGAGGAGCAAACGGTGTTATACTTATTACTACGAAAAGAGGTAGACAAGGCGAGAAAACTGCAGTTAGTTACTCAGGTTACTATGGAACAACAGAAGTTCTGAATGTACCTGACATGATGGATGCAGAGCAATACAAGCAAATGAGAGCCGAGGCCTTCAGAAAAAATTCAAGTAATGAGTTTATGTATGATGGTAATATAGAATCTGATTTATATGTTCTTTTTGACGGTGAACAAGCTCTTGTAGATAATTATAATGCTGGTGCTGATTTCAATTACCTTGATAACATTTTAAGAAAAGGTTCTCAGCAATCACATCAACTATCAGCTAGGGGTGGAACAGAGAAAACTGCTTATAATGCATCATTGGGATACTTCCTGGAAGAAGGTATAGTTCCTGGGATGGATTATGAGAGAATTAATGCTAGAATTAACCTTGATCATCGTATTAATGACATGTTCAAGTTTGGAATGTCTGCTACATTAACCCAAGCAACAAATAACTGGGGTTCTAATGCAGTAATGAATGAATCCTTGAGACAGCTTCCTTTGGGTCGTCCATATTTAGATGACGGAGTTACTCCAAGAATGTTTACTTGGAATGATGGTATTGCAACTAACCCCCTTGCTGAAATTGTTCCAGGAGCCTACATTGATGAAAGGCTATCAACAAGAATTTTCTTGCCAACATATTTACAAGTTAATTTTAATCCAGATTTGACATTTACTTCAACTTTTGGACCTGACTTACGTTTTGTAAGAAGAGGGGAGTTTAGAGGTGCTGCTACCAATGATAACCGTCTCGGACCTGCAGATGCAGAAACTGAAACAAGAAGAGAGCAAGGGTTCACATTGGAAAATTTATTGACTTACAACAAAGAGATTGGCCCTGGTACTTTAAAAGTTACCTTACTTCAATCTATCCAAGAATTTACCAGTGAAACTGGAAAAGCTGAGGTATTAAACCTGCCATATGAGTCTCAATTATGGTATAATATTGGAACTGCCGCTGTAAAGGGTAATTTAAGTTCATCATTGAGTGAGTGGCAATTACAATCATACATGGGTCGTCTGAATTATGATATTGATGGAAAATATTTATTCCAGGTATCAATGAGGGGTGATGGATCTTCAAGATTATCTGAAGGCAACAAATGGGCATACTTCCCAGGTGTATCGGCTGGATGGAGAATCAATGAGGAAAGCTTTATGGCAGATACTCCATTTGATGAATTAAAACTTCGTTTATCATACGGAGAGGTTGGAAATACTGCTATTTCTCCATATCAAACCCAAGGTGGTTTAGCCAGAACTGTTTACTCTTGGGGTGGATCAAGCGCTTTTGGTTATCGTGTTAATGATATACCTAATGCTGATCTTGGCTGGGAAATATCTAAGACTGTTGATTTTGGTGTAGATTTCTCTCTGATGGGAGGAAATATCAATGGTACTTTTGATGTTTATCAGACTAATACAACAGATCTTATTTTGGCTAGAAACCTTCCATGGACTTCAGGATATGAGAGTGTATTCCAAAATGTTGGTGCTACAGAAACTAACGGTGTTGAATTTGGAATTAATGCTGTAATTCTTGATAACCCTGACGGATTAAATTTTGACGTTAGTTTCAACATTTCTAGCTATGATGAGAAAATTACTGAACTTGCTTTAACTGATGAAAACGGGAACCCTATGGACGATGTAGGAAACGAGTGGTTTATTGGTCAACCTGTTAGAGTGTTTTATAACTACCAATATGGTGGTATCTATCAAGTTAGTGAGGCTAGTTTAGCACAGAGTCTTGAGGGTAAAATCCCTGGTGAAATTAGAAGAGCTGATACCAATGGAGACGGAGCTATCACTCCAGATGACAGAGTTGTTCTTGGAACTGATGTTCCTGACTATTTTGGAGGTATTACTACTAATTTCAGCTATGGTAACTTTGATCTAAGTGCTTTCTTCTATTTTAAGCAAGGTCAAATGATTAATAGTAATTTCCATAGATCAAACAATAGTTTACAAGGAAGGTACAATAACCTTGATGTAGATTATTGGACACCAGATAACCCTAATGGAAGATTCCCAAGACCAAATATTGGAAATGAGAGAGCTGTTGATGGTGATCTCTTAAGATATTTTGATGGAAGCTATGTAAAGCTTAGAAACTTAACTTTAGGTTACAACTTTGAATCTGAAGTAGCTTCAACTCTCGGTATGAAGAACCTTAGAGTTTACTTACAAGGACAAAACTTATGGTTTGGAGCTGATTATGACACATTTGATCCAGAAATTGGTGAAGCAACTCTAGGAAGTAGTGTCGCTCCTTCCTCTAGTATGTGGGCATTTGGAGTAAGAGCTAACTTTTAATTATAATTATTTTAAGACATGAAAAAAATTAAATTTTTATTGTTATTTCTATCTGTTACAGCTTTTACCTCGTGTGAAGACTACTTAGATGAAAATAACATCGCCAATGTAACAGCTTCAGGTTATTATACCACTGCTGCAGGATTGGAAGATGCTGTAAGGGCTACTTATGGTATCATGAAGGAATTCTTTGGTCCTGAAATTGGATGGACAATGACTGTTTTCGGAACTGACACATACAGAGCAGGTGCTGACGGTAGTCATAAGTATATGGGACGCTATGATGGTGGACATAACCCATCTGCGAGATATATGCGTGATACTTGGAGAATTTTCTATCGACAAATCAACCAGGCAAATGCTGTTATTGCAAGAGCTGAGGGAGTTGAAGATATGGATGCTTCATTAAAGACTAAGAGAATCGCTGAGGCGAGGTTCTTAAGAGCTTTTGCTTATTTCCACCTAACTCGCCATTATGGTGACATTCACCTTTCTTTGGAGGAAACTGAAGGTGTTGAAGTAGAGGCAAACAAAACCGCTGCTAGTGAGATATATTCTCAGGCAATTGTTCCTGATTTAGAGTTTGCAATTGCAAATCTTGATGATAATCCTGGTGATTACGGAAGAGCCTCTGTACCTGCAGCTCAGTTTATTTTGGCTAAGGCTCTTTTGAGAAGGAGCTACGAATCTTTTGGAGATGCAAATGATGCATCTCGTGCAGAGTCACTTATGTCATCAGTGATTAATAATCCAAGATTTAGCTTACTAGATAATTTCTCTGATTTATGGAGCATTGATAATGAGCGTAACTCAGAAACAGTTTGGGCAATTCAAAATGCTAAATCTCAAGTTGATGAAGGTTTGGATGGATACGGACATAGGGGTCACCTATACTTCCTTATGGAGTATGACAAGAAACCTGCTATGACACGAGATACTGAAAACGGTAGACCGTGGAAAAGATTTCGTCCTACACCTTATCTAATGTCTATGTGGGATAGAACCAAAGATCGTAGATATGATGAGACATTTAAGCATGTTTGGTATGCTAACGTTGGTAACGATGGAGGTCCTAATGGAGTTCCTGTTGCTAAGGGTGATACAGCTCTTTATATTCCAGGTCCTGGTGTGAATAGACACGGAGTAGACCAAGATGGATATTGGAATGCTGCAAAGCAATCCAGTGTAAATTTCGAAGTCTACACTTCCGATGAGTGGGATACACGAACATTCCCTTCATTAAATAAGTGGATTGATAACACCCGACCTAATCGTCAGCATACTCAAGGTCAGAGAGATTTTATTGTTGCTAGATTAGCCGATGCTTATTTAATCCGAGCTGAAGCTAGATTAAAGCAAGGTAATTCAGCAGGCGCTGCAGATGACATTAATGTTATCAGAACAAGAGCTGCATGGCATGCAGCAGATGGTATGCCAGATACAGTTGCTGATATGCAAATTGTTGCAGGAGATGTTGATTTAAATATGATTCTTGAAGAAAGAGCTCGTGAGCTTGTTGGAGAGGGTCATAGATGGTATGACCTTACTAGAACAAAAACTCTTATTGATAGAGTAAGGTTACACAACAGTGATGCTAAAGACAATATTCAGTCTCATCACGTTATTCGACCAATACCACAAACTCAAATTGACAGAACTGTTGGAGGCTACGGCCAAAATCCTGGTTATCCTCAATAAAGTTCCTTTTGAATTTATTAAAACCGCCCAATGGGCGGTTTTTTTTAATCATTAATCTTCTTTTTCAATAAAATTAAGATATCTTCCTGCCCAATATGGAAGTAAATATATATATGGAGAGTACTCCCTAAATCCACCGCTACCTCCATTGTTTTGATAGGCTCTATTGTGTAAGTGTATTGGCCGCTCATCTGGTGGAAGCACATCTATGTATTCTTGTTTACGAAAATTTGCGGGTATTTTTTTTATATCTTTTCTGTTTTTGTTTTCTACTTTCCAATCTATTAAATCCAATGGAAATTCCTTTAGCCACCATATGGATTCGTTAAGGTCAATAGGTGATCCACCTGACAATGAATAAAGAAAATTCCACAATGGGTTCTTTTCCGATCTTTCAATTTCCCAGTGGGAACGAACTGTTTCAAGGTGTTTTTTTCTACTAGCTTGATCTAAAGCATATTTTACAAATGCTGGGGCAGTTAAAAAATACATTTCATCATCAGAGTGATTCCATGCATCACTAAGCAACTGGTCAGCCACATATCCAATTGTTTTTGCTGAGCGAGTAGCATTTTCATTATACCCGTATTTTTTGCCTAACTCTAAAGCATGGTTTTTGTATTTTTCATCTTGAGTGAAGTGGTAAGCGGTTTGAAGAAAAGACAGAATCAGAGTAGAGTTTAATCTTCTATCTCCTACCTGAATTGGAAAACTATTAACATAATCGGGATTCCATCTTCCCCAACGCGTAGGTTTTCCGTCCCATGAAACCAGATACCAATTATTTTCAATGATGTGATCCATTTGTTTTTTGATCAATTTAATAGCACGGTTTCTCCATTCCTTATCCTCAATTATTTCTGCAAAAAGTGCATAAACAAAAAAATGCCCACATGATTCATCGCTACTAGTGGTAGTTTTCCATACCCAATCAAGATTTTTAGATTTTTTCCATACTCTATAGGTTGAGTTTTTGTTCCAATTACTTCTTTGGAATTGATCTATCTCATATGTTCTGGCTGGAAATCCTGGGATTCCCGATATGGTAGTGAGTCTTTCCATGGCAACTAAAGCTTCAAAAGCATTTTGCCGTGCCTCTTCAGATCCAGTTGCAGCATAACGAAATAATTCTGACGCTAAATACATAGATGTCCATAGACCATCGTTGTCCGTATCGACAAGGGTTGCAGTAGATAGATCACCTGCGACTTGAAGTCTTAATGCGGACTCAAGACCATATCGAATGTGTCTTTTTCTCTGTATTTCCTGGAAGAAAGCCGCTTTACTCTCTAAAGTCATTAGCTTAAAGCTGATTTGATTTAATCCTTTTTGTGATAATATTAAAATACTTTTGCCTGGGCCATCTGAAATATCGATTACGTGGTCATCTAAAAGCCATCTTCTTGAGGCATAATAGTCGAATTTCCCATCTTCTCTTAATTTAAAGGCTCCTTTTGGGCTTCCAGCCCAAAGCGAGCCCTTAATATTTTTAAGAGCTGTAATCTGAGAACAAGGAAGCTGATCCATAATTTTTTTTAAATTCCAGTTTTCTGGGTTAATAAAATAAATTCCTCTTGAGGTTCCTATCAAGATTTCATGCTGGAATATTTCCAATGAGGTAAATCCATTTCCACTGTATACCTCCTTTAGACTTTGGTCCTTTGGGTTAAATTGATAAAGCTTATTTTGAGTTAGAATTAAGAAGTTATTTTGTGCAGAATTATATAAAACAGAAAGTGGAGTTCCAACCCATTGAAAATTTTCTATTTTTTGGCTTTCTTTATCGCTAAATCCAAACCGATTTTTAGAAATTACAAATACAGTTTTCTCTTCTCCTATGCTAAAGCTTATAGGTTCTTGTAAACCGTGTTTGATTTTAAAATTCCCTCCATAGGCCATACTCATTACTTCATTTTTTGTAAGATAGAAGAATTGTTTGTCGTGAACTTTTATGTCAATAATTTTGTATTCCTGAAGAGGCCGGTATTGGAAATAAGTTTTTAATTTTTTTTCCCATGGCCACAGAATTCCTTTAGAGGAAATCACCTGTATGTTTTTATTTCGATCACTATTAATTCCAATTAGTCGGTTCAAAGAATCTTGCTTTTCATATTGAATGGAGTAGTCCTGAAAAAAGGGAGTATCTATATATTTTTGAGACCATAAATTGTGAGCTGAAAAAAGTATAATTATTAAAAAATTAAAAGGAAATAACCGCATGAACTATAGATTTTTTTTGTTTGGAATCAAGGGAGTAACTTAGATGAATTTCTCCCTCTGATGTTTTTATGAGTGAAGGGTAGGAGAAGCTATCTTTAAGATTCTTTGATTTTTCAATTTCATATATTGATTTCCAAGTTTTACCCTCATCAGTTGAGCGGTTAAGATTCAGAACGTTTCTACCTGATTCTATATTATTATTAACCATGAGCCAGTGACCATTATCCATTTTCAAAGTATGAAGACTAGATCCTGGGTTAGGTATAGAAATATCGATGACTTTTTTCCAATGTTCACCTTGATCACTTGAATAGCTCATAAGGACTCGGTTGGGTGGATCACCATTGTCTCTCATATAGGCAACTATTTCTCCGTTTTGTTTTTCCTCTAGACTTGGTTGAATATTTCCGTACCCAACAAGGGGTTCACTACAGTTCCAATTTTTACCATTATCATCTGAGAAGGCGATTATTGAAAAATTGAACCCGTCAGAATACAATGGTAACAATATTCTTCCTGATGTGAGTTGTAAAGGTTTTGTCCGAGTCATCCATCCTTTTTGTCTTTTGGATTTGTCACTTGCCGCCTTTATAATCATTCTCTCATAAGGTTGAGCATATTCAGCCCAACCCAAGTTTCTATCGGGTAATTGTTTAAATTTATATTCGATTGTTTTTTTGAATTGCTCACTAGGTTTCAATAAGATAATGTCTTGCCATGTCCACTTTGGAGGACCCTCTGAAGTATAGTCTCTCGTCTTTTTATATTTTAAGATAGCTTCCTCCCATCGGTTGGCTTGAATAACGATCCAAAACAAAAAAAGTTCATTCTCTTGGCTCAAAAATAAAACTGGATTACAATCGGGGAAGCTGGGGGTATCAGCCATTTCAAAAGGTTTACCCCAATTGAAGTCTCCTTTTTTTAGTCTGGCCCCCATAATTTTAACATCATTAGCTTTTCTTTCTCCAGATCCTTGAAACCAACAAGCCAGAAGGTCTCCATTAGGCAAACTAACTAAAGAACTGCTATGAACGTGTTGTTTTTGAGATGGAAAGATCAGCTGTTTTTTAACCTCTAGATCTTGGGCCTTGGAAAGAAATAAAAAACCAAATAAAAAGAAAATCAGAAAATAATTTTTTTGAAATTGAGATAAAACACACATAGTTTAGTTTAATTTTCTTTTCGAAAAATATTGATTTTAATCTTATTTTCAGAACTATAGTAATAAAAATAGCTAACTAAAAGTCTGTTCAGATATAAAAGGAAAGAGAGAGCTCTTCAAAAAAATCGTTAGATTTGATATTCATGTGCTTAAAGGATTTTTTTAAATATCTATTAGGTTCTAAGATAAATTTTATTCAGATAATGTTCAAATCATCAATTAAACCTCTACTTGGCTCATTCACTTGCGCAATAATTATTCTTTTTTATTATAATTCATATATCTCTGCATCAGAGGAGAGAACCCAAATTGAACCTATTCAACTTTTAAAGGACTATGTAAAAGCTGAAAATAAAGATTTTGGATTTGTTATCAAGGATTCAATCAAGGAATTAGACTACAGTTTATATCATATTAAGATGACCTCTGGGAAATGGTTGAATAAGAAATTAGTGAACAAGCCTATTTGGTGGCATTGGGTTGATGTTGTAATCCCAACTAATTTAAGTTCGTCTAACGCATTATTATTTGTTGGGGGAGGGTCTACTGAACAAAACAAAATCTACTTAGATAGTATATCCATTGCACAATCCATTGCCTCTGAATCTGTTGTAGCTCACATTAGTAATATCCCTTTTCAACCGATAAGTTTTATCGGTTCTGACAGCATTCAAAGATATGAAGACGATATAATTGCTTTTGGCTGGGACCGATTTTTATCAGGTGGGGCAAAAGATAAAGATTCGAAATGGCTTGCAAGATTTCCCATGACAAGAGCAGTGGTAAAGGCTATGGACGTAATTCAAGAAGTCACCAAATACTCTAAAATTCCTACCAATAAATTTTTCATATCAGGTGCCTCAAAGAGGGGATGGACTACATGGACTACCGCGGCAGTTGATAATAGGGTAATGGGAATTGCCCCTTTGGTTATAGATATGCTAAATTTAGAACCATCATTTCAACACCATTATAGAGCATATGGTGATTGGTCACCGGCAATAAAAAACTATATAGACCATGGAATTATGGAGTGGATGGGAACTGATGCTTTTGATCGCTTGTTAAAACTTGTAGAGCCTTATCAATTTAAAAAACTTTTTCAAATGCCTAAACTATTGGTTAATGGAACTATAGATGAGTTCTTTTTGCCTGACTCATGGAAGTTTTATTGGAATGAACTTCCCGGAGAAAAATACCTTCAATATGTCCCAAATGGCAACCATGGATTGGCTGGAAGCTACCGCTCAGAGAATGTATTTTCCTTTTACCGCAAGATTATACGAAATAAACCCCTTCCAGATATGGATTGGAAAATTGATCAGGACAGTATTTATCTTAAAATCAAAACTCAGATTCCATATGAAATTGCTATTTGGAAAGCTAACAATCCAAAAAAAAGAGATTTCAGAAGTTGGGAGGTTGGAAAAGAAGCCTGGAAAAAAACTCCAGTTGAGTTGGTAAGCTCAGGAAATTATGCTATCAAAATACCTCAAGCAATAGGTTATACAGCTTCACTTGTAGAGGTAGTTTTTGATGCAAAAGGGGAGACCCCAATCACATTAACCACGGGAACAACTATTAAGCCTGAAAAATATCCCTTTAAAGCTTTTAAGCCAATTTCTAAAAAACTCATTCGGAAATAATTGATATAACTTCCTTATAATTAGCATAAACGGTTATTATATGGCTTCCTAATACAAAAAACTGTTGACATAATAATTCTCACACCAATAAAAACGAGTTTTAGTTCGTTTCTTATTTTAGTGTTTAGGAGATACTTATTATTGTTTTGGTTAGTTTCACTTGTTGCCCTTGGAGATTACTCTATTTATGAATTTATACAAAAAAATACCTCTTGTTAAATAATTCTTTACTTAATAATTCTTGTAAGTAGAGGTGTTGAATTTTCTAAAAGAGATAAATCTTATATGCGTTACTACTTTAAAAAAGATTTTTTTTGGTAATGGTATATCTTGTAATTTTGATTAAAATTATAGACAAATAATCTAGATTTTTCCGTTTTAATATTATTTGGAATATTAAAAGACTTTTTTACTCCAATAGTTTTCTATTTCCTCAAGACTTTTACCTTTTGTTTCAGGGACATATTTATTAAAAAAAATTGTTGCAACTAGACACATCCCAGCAAAAGTAAAAAAACTACCCCCCATTCCAATTTTATCAATAAACCATGGAAATGTAAAAGCAGTTAAAAAGTTAGCTCCCCAGTTAGTAAATGTTACTATTGACATAGCAGATCCTCTAATATTATTTGGAAAAATTTCACCAATCAAAACCCATATTACCGCATTAATAGATAGCGCTAAAGATGCCATATAAATGCATAGCATAATTAGAATTAGAATACCTTGGCCAGAACCAAATGTAAATTCCAAAGCTATAATAACTAGAGAAATAAAAACAGAAAACATCCCATAAACTAGTAAAGGTCGTCTTCCCCAGCTATCAATTTTCCATAATGCAAGAATTGTAAAAATTAGATTTATTAACCCAATAGCAACTTGAAATTGAAGTGCTCCGTCAATTTTAAACCCAGCATTCTCAAGTATTGTAGGACCATAATAAATTATAATATTAACTCCTGTCAATTGTCCAAAAACAGATAAACCTATTCCAACAATTAAGGCTAATCTTAACCCAGGTCTAAGGAGCTTTGATAATTTTCCTTTAAATTGATTAATTGAATTATTGATTTCTTTAAATTCCCTTTCTGCTAACTCTGATCCACTAATTTTTGTTAAAATGCTTATTCCCTTTTCAGGTTTATTATTCTTAATTAACCATCGTGGACTTTCAGGAATAAAAAATAAAAGAAGGATAAACAACCCTGATGGAATCATTTCAAAACCGAACATTCCACGCCAAACATCCAAGACAAATATTTTATAAAGTTTATCTGTTTCATAAAATAATGAAATACTTTCTTTGGAAAATCTTAATAACAACCAATTAGATAAATATGCCAACAAAATTCCTATTACTATTGAAAGTTGGTAAAGAGCAATTAATTTACCTCTGATTTTTGGGGGTGAGAATTCAGATATATATAATGGGGAAAGAACAGATGCCATTCCAACTCCAACGCCTCCAATTATTCTTGCAATAATTAAAAAAATAAATGAGTCAGGAATGGTACATCCCAGTGCAGAAATAAAAAATAATGATGCAGCGATCATTAGAATAGGTTTTCTTCCAAATCTATCACTTAGACCCCCAGATACAATGGCGCCAATAATTGCCCCTATGAGAGCAGAGCTCGCAAACCATCCAGACTCTATTTCATCTAATGAAAAATACTTTTCAATAAAACTGAATGTCCCCGAAATTACCGCTGTGTCAAATCCAAAAAGTAATCCCCCTAAAGAGCCAACAAAACAAATAATGGCTATGAAAAACCTACTGAGTTTGTCTGGACTTTTATGATTTATCATGAATATTTACAATCTAATGTGACGTAAAACATAAATCTAAATTATGACTTCACAATATTAACCGTTATCCAGTAATCTTTATTTATAGAAACTTTAATAATTTAGTTTTTAGTTATTTTTATCCAGTTTTCAGTATTAAATGTTCTGGAGGAAAAAGCTGCCTATGCACTTTCTATTACTTTAATCCATTCATCAGCCATAAGCTGACTTCCAGAAATAGAGGGGTGAACACCATCCGGAATCCAATAGGAAGCAGGAACATCTAGTATGGCTCTATCGAACACCTCTTGAAAAGGAACCCA
>CETK01064304.1_pt1 | contig 18884 bp, 1 predicted proteins | sample 361431 | NCBI WGS metagenome assembly CETK01 (sample SAMEA2622452, study PRJEB7988) | marine metagenome | biome: marine biome (ENVO:00000447); feature: surface water layer (ENVO:00002042); material: "saline water (ENVO:00002010), including plankton (ENVO:xxxxxxxx)" | depth 5 m | reverse complement strand
TACTCTACCTCAAGTAGGATCAGGAGTCACTGCTTTGGTAAGACCTGTAATAAAAGGAACTTTAAGTGAAATATTAGTTGATCAACAAGATTTTGATATTGAAAGAATTTTATCTGTTTCTTTAACTGGAGGAAATGGTGCAGATGCGATTATTGAACCTGTTGTTGGTAGAAGATTCAGAGAATTGTCATTTGACGGTAGACTATCAACTAAAAATGGTGGATTAGACATATTCAATGATCAAATTATATTTACTAAACCCCATAATCTTAAAGATGGAGAGCCTTTGGTTTATGATAATGATGGATTTCCATCCATAGGTATTGCAACTGACTCGTCAGGTAATAACATTGATCAGGGTGTATTTCTTGCTGATGGGTCTGTTTATTATCCAAAGGTAGTTGGTATTACTTCAGTAAAGTTATTTGCTACAATCAATGATTTTAACGCAGGTATCAACACAGTTGGATTCACCACAGTTAATAATCAAGGTGTTCACAAATTTAGATTTTTTAATCAAAAAAATTACCTAAAATCAGTTGTTATAAAAAATAAAGGTGTAAATTATACAAATAGAAAATTATTTGTCAAACCAGTAGGAATATCAACAATAGAGAATACTGTTACATTTAAAAATCATGGTTTTGAAACTGGAGAGATCATAAAGTATGATTTTGCATCTGGTGGTACAACCATAAGTGGATTATCTAATAGTAATCAATACTATATCATTAAATTAGATAATAATACCTTTAGATTAGCAAATGCAGGTGCCGATGGATCTGACAATAGTAATTTTACTCGAAAAAACTATGTTAGATTTACAAGTTTTGGTTCAGGATTACAGGAATTTTTCTATCCTGAAATCACAGTTAATGTTCAAGCAGTTTATTCACCTACAACTTTAACAAGATCTGATGATCTTGTATTGACACCTGTAGTTAGAGGTTCAGTTCTTAATACTTATTTGTATGAATCTGGAACAAATTATGGATCTGATATTTTAAATTTTGAAAAAGATCCGGGTGTTATTGTAAAAAATGGTAAGGATGCAGAGATAAAAGTTGTTGCATCAAAAGGTAAAATTATCACAGCTGATGTAAGATTTGGTGGTAAAGAGTATTTTTCACCACCTGATTTAGAATTTGTAGGTGTTGGATCAGGTATAGGTGCAAAATTAAGACCAGTTGTTACTAATGGAAAAATAACCGATGTAAAAATAATAAATCCGGGAATTGGTTATACTGAATCTCCAACAGTATTGGTAAAACCAGCTGGAATTGGATTAATATTTAAACCATCAGTTCGATCATTAACAGTAAATAATTTAGAAAGATTTGATGATGAGATACTTTTAAAAGAATCTGATACTAACCTTCAATATGCAGTTGTTGGATATAATACATCATTGTTATCATCACCCTTTTCTGATCCTAATCCAGTAAATGGACACTCACCAATAGTAGGTTGGGCATACGATGGTAATCCAATTTATGGCCCTTATGGTTATTCTGATCCTGATGATATAAATTCATCAATAAAAATAATAGACACTAGTTATCAATTAAATACATCTGGCGTGACAAATAGACCAGCATCAACATTATTTACTGATGGATTTTTTGTTGAAGATTTTATTTTTAATGAATCTGGTGATTTAGATAAAAGTAATGGAAGATTTTGTAAAACACCTGAGTATCCAAATGGTGTTTATGCTTATTTTGTTGGTGTTTCAACTGCATTATCTGGATTATTAGAACCTAAGTTTCCTTATTTTATAGGAGATACTTATAGATCAACACCTATTGAGGATAATTTTTTAATAGATCAAAATAATTTTGATTTAAATTCAAATAATTTAATAAGAAATACACTCCCATACAAAGTATCTGATCCAGATTCTGATAATGATTTTATTTCAGAATCAAATGAAATTATAGAACAAAGTGCGATCATTGAATCGGTTACAGAGGGAAATGTTGAAGGATTTCAAATAGTGGAGTCTGGTAGTGGATTCAAAGTAAAAGATAGTCTTACATTTGATAATAGTAACACCTCTGGAGGAGGTGCTAGTGCATTTGTTTCTAAGGTTACTGGTAAACCAATTCTGAATGTTAATACAACTGTTCAAACATATGATGATGTAGTATTTGTCAGAGATAGTGCTACTCAAGTTAGTGGATTTATATCAACATCACATAATTTTATACAAAATGATCAGATTGCAATATCAGGATTAACGACAAGTATCCCTCATTTAACCGATTCTTTTAAAGTTGGTGTATCATCTGAATCAGTTGTATTATACAAAGCCTTAGGTGCAAACGCTACAGCAGGTGTTGTTACAGACATTTATGTTTCATCAATTCCTGAAAGTATATCAATTGGAAGTAGTATTGGAATAGGAACTGAAAAATTACAGGTTATTAATAAATTTGATGATAGAAAAATATTAAGAGTTAGAAGAGGTATTGTAGGTGGTAGTGGACATGCATTGTCAGATATAGTATCAACAGTTCCACATAAATTTACAATTGAATTTAAGACAGATCCATTTAATTCAAAAATAAATGAAAAAGTATTTTTCAATCCTAAAGAACAAGTTGGTTTAGCATTGACTGCAGGAACAGTTGTTTCTATGGCTAAATCATTTACAACTGGTGAATTATCAAAAGTAATTAGTGTTCCTGCTAAAAGTATTTTCTTACCAAATCATCCTTTTACTAATAATCAACAATTAACATTAAAAATTCCAACCGGTGTAGGTGCGTTATCAGTTGGTACTGGTGTAACACAAGCCGTTGCAGCTAGTTTTAATTTAACAGATGGCACAACTGTCTTTGCTAAAAGAATTTCTAATGATTTAGTTGGATTATCCACAATCAGAGGTGAGGAAACTATTTTCTTCAAAAATTCACCAACAGATAGTTTTGAATATTCATTAGAGACAAATTACACACAAGTATTAGGTAAAGTAGAAAAAATCATTAGTAAAGTAACTCTTACAACTGCTCATGGTCTTTCTAACTCAGAAATTATAGATTTAACTCTTGATTCTAACAGATCAGGTGGGACAGGTGTGAGCACATCAGTTATAGTTAAATACTCCTCTGTAGAAGATAAACTTTTGATAAATCCCATGTCATTAGTTCAATCTAATATAGGTACTAATAGAATTTTCAAAGATGATCATGGATTTGTAACAGGTCAAAAAGTTTACTATGATATAACAAGTGGTGCTGTAGCTACAGGATTATCTTCACAGAGATCTTATTACATTTATAGAATAGATGATGATTCTTTTCAGCTAGGTGAAACAAGGTATGATGTAATTAATGAACCACCAAGAATAATTGGAATACAAACAAATACTGGAGGATCTGGTCAAGAATTATCTCTAATTAATCCACCATTATCAATTGTAAATAATGATGATCTTGTTTTTTATGTTGGAGACTCATCTTTATCTGGTTTAGATTTAAAATTTTATTATGACTCAGAATTTAAAAATGAATTTGTTTCTGGTGGTTCAACAACTAATTTTGCTGTTACACAACAAGGAGTTATTGGTGCCGGTGGTACAATTATATTAAATTATAATTCAAACAACCCTGTAAATCTTTTTTATGCTTTTGATAAATCTGGATTTATAAGCACATCAGATGTTGATGTAAAAGATGGAAATAAAATTAACTATATTGATAGTGAGTATGAAGGTTCATATCCAATATTTGGTATTGGTTCTACATCATTTAATATTTCATTAAGAAAAATACCTGAAAAATTAACATATACACAAAGTAATACTGATAATTTGTCTTATAAGACAAGTTCTTTAAATGCTGTGGGTGGTATAGGAGCACTTAATTTGGCATCTGGTGGTTTTGGATATAAAAAATTTCCCGGTATTTCTAGTGTCACAACAGCGTCTGGTGTTAACTCAAAAGTTTTAGCATTATCACAATCTATTAATAAAATAAAAAAAGTAAGAATATTAGACCCCGGTTTTGAATATCACTCAGATAAAACATTAAGACCAGAGGCTAGAATATCACCTACAATAACTTTAATAAATTCTGATATTGTATCTGATATAGAGATATTATCTGGAGGTCAAGATTATCTTTCTGTACCGGATTTAGTTGTAGTAGATTCTGAAACAGGATTATTAACTGATCAAGGAGTAATAGAATTAAGTTTGACTTCTAGTTCTATATCTTCAGTTCAAATTTTTAGTACACCAAAGGGATTAAAACCAGTTGAGCAAAGAATAAGAACAATCAATAATTCAAATGGCATAAATGTAAACACTGTTGTTGGAATGGCAAATTCAACATCAACAGGTATAGTTACATGCATTTTAGTAACTCCCATAGGTGGGTTTAATCCTGCACCATTTGCTGTTGGTGATAAGATATTTGTGGAGGGAATACAGTTACATCCTGATGCTAATGGTGATTTAATAGGATCTGGATATAACTCAACTGATTATGGATATGACTTCTTTGAAATTACTGATTATCAAAATACAAGTCCAGCTAAATTAGAATTTAGTCTAGCAGGTTTATCTACAGCTGTTGGCATCGCAAAAACATCACAAACAAATTATGCAACCATAATAAACTTTAATAAGTATCCACAATTTAGATCTATCCAAAAATCATCTCAATTTAGAGTGGGTGAGAGATTAGGTGTTAAATTTAATGATAGATTTGTATTAGAAGATTTGACAGTATTAGAAAATAATCCTGATGATTTTATTAAGGTATTTGGATCTAAAAAATTAAAAGTTGGTGATATTATAAGAGGTGAAATCACTGGAACAGTAGCAACAATTAATACTCTTAATAATAACCGAGGAAGATTTAATATCGATTATTCACTTGAAAAAGAACAAGGATGGAATACTGAGATTGGTAAATTAAGTGAAGATTATCAGGTGCTTGCGGATAATGATTATTATCAAAATTTAGCATATACGATTCAAAGTTCACAAACATTTGAAGAAATAAATGATCCTGTGAATAGATTGGTTCATACTTCAGGATTAAAAAACTTTTCTGATACAGTTATAACGTCAAAATCTAAATCAGGAATTAGTTCTATATCTAATTTAGTAATAGGAAGGGATATTATAAATGAAGAACGAGTAGATACTATTAATAATTTTGATTTTGTTGTAGATACTGATAATATTGGATTAACACAATCTAAATTTTTAAGATTACAAAGTACAAAATTATCTGATTTTATTCAATGTTTGACTAACAGAGTTCTCGATATTGATGATTTTAGTGATTTATTTTCAAACACCAATAGCACATTAAGTGGAAAAGTTGATGTTCCAATTCTTGTTGACTATGAAAGTTTTGTTATACAAACAGAAAATCCATCAACAAATGAAATTCAGGTAAATGAATTAGTCATTTATAGAGATAATACGGATACATTTACCTTTGAGAAAAACCAATTAGGAATAGGAACTCAAACGATTGTTGATTTTGAAGGTGTAGCAGATTCATCAACAAGCAATACCTTCTTACGGATAACTCCTACAAATATATTTGATGATGATTTAGACATCAAAATTTATAGAAGTAGATTCAATAGCACCACAGCAGGAATTAATACTAATTCCATCGGATTTGTTAATCTTGTTGGTGTAGCAAAAACTGCAGACCCATCAACCACAATATCTTTGATTAATGGTCAAGTTGGTGTAACATCGGCATTTTATGCAACAGTTGAGGTTACTGATAATGTAACTAATGAAAAAAATGTGGTTGACTTATACGCTACTCATGACGGAACAAATTCTTACTTCTCTGAATATTATGCTGACTCTGGATCATTAGATAATTTTTCAAATAATTTTATAGGTACATTTACATCTAATTTGAGTTCAGGTGTTTTATCAATTGATTTTGAGAATACAGGAATCAACACTGCCACATTAAGATCTAAGGTAGTGGGTTTTGGAACCACAACTGCTGGTATAGGCACATTTAGATTCAAAGATGCTGCTCAATCTGCAGGAAATGAAAGAACAGTTAATTTGCAATCCTCATTTAAGAGAGTAAGTAGTACTTCAACTATTGTTGGTGTAGATTCAAATAAATTTAGTACTATAAAAAGTATAGTTAAAGTTGCAGTTGGATCAACCATTGCAATGCATCAAGTTTTAGCCACTCATAATGGTACAGATACCTCTGTTGTTCATTATCCATTCATCTCTATTGGAAGCACAGCTGGTATAGGTACATTTGTTGCAAACTTTGCAAATAATAAATTTAATTTAAGATTTAATCCTGATACCGGAGTTACTAATGCAGAAGTATCATCTTATAGTGAAGTATTTTACACTGATTTAGATTTATTTAATACACCACCAGATTTTGTTTATGGTCGTGTAACTGAAAATGTAGGGGTAACATTATATAATGCTGTAAATGGTAATAGGTCAAATAAAACTGAATTTGATTTAAAACATAATGATATTCCAATTTTTGCAAAAACATTTAATCCAGCTGATACTAATATTGTTGTTGCAGCTACTGGTGAGTTTTTAATAAAAGAACATTTCTTCAATACTGGTGAAAAATTAAAATATACTCCAAAGAGTACATTTATTGGAGTGACCGCAGATTCTATGGAAACTGCACCGGGAACTGATTTACCCACTGATGTTTTTGTAATAAGAGATAACTCTGACAAATTTAGATTAGCAACTTCTTTATCAAATGCAAATGCAGGAACTGCTGTAACATTCACCTCACTTGGTGCAGGTAATGCACATCAATTAGAAATGACTAAAAAACTTGAAAAGAGTTTAATAGTTATTGATGGGTTAATACAATCTCCTATTGCATTTACACCAATTAATACTACATTATCAAATAATGGAGGAAGTATATCTGCCACTGATGCTTTTGCAAGTATTGCTGGATTATCTTCTATCACTACGGGTGATGTATTAAAAATTGATGATGAATTTTTAAAAGTTACTGCTGTTGGTCTAGGAACACTTGCAGTTGGCCCAATTACTGGAACTGGATCTTTTAAATTAGTCGGTGTTCAAAGAGGATCATTAGGAACGATTGCAGCATCACATAATGACAACACTACAGTTAGAAAATTTAAAGGATCATTTAATATCGTAGATAGTAAGATACATTTTACAGATCCACCAAAAGGTTCCAATATTACAGAAAGAGATTCATCTAACTCAATCATTCCAAGGTCAGATTTTCATGGAAGAGTATATTTTAGACAAAGTTATGAAAAAAATAGAATTTTTGATGATATTTCTGATGGATTTACAGGAGTAGGTGCTACACATTTAATGAAAGTTGTTGGTACAAATGCAACTGGTATTCAAACTGGTGGTAGTATCGTATTATTGAATGGTATATTCCAAACACCTACCACATCAAATAATCAAGGTAATAATTACGATTTTACTGGTGACACTACAGCTGGTATTACAACTATAACATTTACTGGTATAACATCAACAAATGGACAAAGAATTGTAAGTGAAACTGATGTTAATTTAAATCAACTACCTAGAGGTGGAATGATAGTATCATTAGGATCCACAGGTGGTCTTGGTGTTGCTCCTCTTGTAGGTGCTGCTGTAACCGCATTGAAAAATGCTAATGGTACAATCACATCTGTTGGACTTAGCACAAGTGATATACTCGGTTCCGGATACAGAGGAACTGTTGCAGTCGGTGTAACTGACGTTGCATATGAGCATAGATTTGTAAGTTCAGGTATTGGTTCAATTAAGAAAGCAGCATTTTCTGGAGCAGGAAGTCAAGCATTTACTGCAACAAATGCAGTATACACATCCCATACCGGTATTTTAGTTCTTACTATTCCAAATCATGGTTTAACAACAAGTGATACAGTCGGTATTGATACTGGTGGTATTGTTTTTAGTTGCTCTAAGGATCATTTTGCAACACTTCATCCATATCCTCGTGCAGTTTCAAAAACAACTGGTTTACCAGATCCAATCGCAGGTATTCAGACAGCAATTACTGCAGTGACAACTAATACAATTACAATTGATGTTCATCCCGGTGGAGGTGGTGGAACTGGTGCAAATATCACAGCAACCGTTGGTGCTGGTGGAACATTGGCATTTACAGTTGTGAGTGGTGGTACTGGATATGTTAATCCACAAATTGATGTTGAATCTCCTACATATGAAAATTTAGATGTAATTGGTGTTTCTAGATTAGGTATAGGCCCAACGACTACAACAGGATTTGGTTTAAAATTAACAGTTGATGTTGATGCTGCTCCGACTACGGGTATAGGTTCAACCTTACATCAAGTAAGTTCATTCAAAATAGCAAGCACTGGATTTGGATTTAAAAAAGGTGATGTGATAAGACCTGTTGGTTTAGTTACTGAAAGAGGATTATCAACTAAAGTAAGTGACTTTGAATTAACTGTTACTGAGATATTTACAGATAATTTTGCATCTTGGGACTTTGGTGAGTTTGATTTTATTGATCCCATCACTCCATTCATTGACGGTGTTAGAAAAAGATTTCCTATAAAATTAAATGGTGAATTTTTAAGTTTTGAAATTAATAATTCAAACATAGACTCATCATTAATAAAAATGGAAAACTTGCTATTAATATTCATTAATGGAGTATTGCAAGAACCCGGTGTAGCATATAATTTTGAAGGAGGCACTACGTTTGGATTTGAAGTTCCACCAGATGATGGTGATGATGTTTCTGTATTTTTCTATAAGGGTACTGATGGGGTTGATACAAATATTGTAGATGTAAATGCCACATTGAAAGAGGGTGATGTAGTTGAGGTTGGAAGAGGTGGAGGTGTGCTACCACAAACTGAGAGAACAATTGTTGGTATTACCACATCAGATACTTTTGAAACTGACTTATATACAGGTGGAGGAATTGATCCAAATACATTTAGACCTATTGTTAACTGGAGAAAACAAAAAATTGATAAGATAATAAGAGGTAAAGTTGTTTCAAAGTCTAGAGATTCAATTGAACCGTTAATCTTCCCAACTGCAAGAATAATTGGTGACTTATCAACTTCAAATGCTAGTGGGACAGACATATTCGTTGATGATGCACAATTCTTTAACTATGAAGAAAATGAGTCAACTGTGGTTATTGATACATTTGGTGCTCAAATAGTAAATAATGTTGGTCAGGTATCTGCTGCTTTGACAGCAACTGTATCTGCTGCAGGTACAATTTCTGCTATCACAGTCGTAGATGGTGGTAGTGGATACGTAGGATCAACAACAAGCGTTAACATTGCAGCTCCTGTGGGCGTGGCAAATACATTATTTGCAAAAGTTGGTGTTTCTACTTATGCAACTGCAACTGCAACCATAACAAATGGTTCGATAGCATCAGTTGCTGTTAATAATATTGGCCTTGGTTATACAATATCTAATCCTCCTGCAGTAATTGCTCCATCACCACTACCATTATCAGAAGAAATAACTGGTATAAAAGATGTATCTGGATTTAAGGGCACAATTACAGGTATAAGCACTCTCACAGTTGGTGTATCCACTGTTGGATTAAAATTTGGACTTACAAGAGATGGATCAGCTAACTTAGATACACTTCAAGTTGGATATCCAATTTATATTTTTGATACTTTTGTAGGTAATGGAGTCACTTCTCTTAATGAAAGTGGTAATAATAATGATACAGTTGGCATAGGAACTCTATTCCTTGATAATATTTACATTGTTAAAGAGATAATCGGATCTGGAGCAAGTATAGAAATAGTTACCAATGTACATTCAGGAATCAATACTGTAGGAATAAATCTAGCATCAGCTAGTGCTATTACATTTAATCTTGCTGTTACTGCTAATGCAAACGTAGCATATATTTTAAATGGAACTGATAGACACGGTGCAGAAACAGGTCAAAATCCAACTTTAACCGTCCAAAAAGGTGATACATTAATATTCACTAATAATATGAACGCACATCCACTTTATATTAAGGATGCTTTAGGAAATGGTGCGACTGGTGCTTACAATACTGGTGTTACTAACAATGGGCAACAGAATGGTACTCTTACATGGAATACAACAAGTGTTCCTGCAGGTATCTACTATTATCAGTGTGGATCTCATTATGGTATGAATGGTATTATTAATGTGGTGCAAAATGTTCCAAAGGGATCTTTCTCATGGGGTAGATTTTCAAATGATTCTACAATATTAGGAAGAGATAAACCTGTGGCAATTGGTGTAACAGGTTATACAGTTGGTTTATCAACTGGTGTTGGGATATCAACTTTCCCAACGATTCAAAGAAAACTTTTTGGTTTAAGGGATACTGGAGCAGTGCGTAAAGACCTACCATGATGATTCACGTATAAATATAGAAAAAAAGTAATAAAATGCCAGCAGTAGTAACCGATCAGTTTAGGATTTTAAATGCTAGTAACTTTGTAAACACAGTTACAGGTATAGGAGGAGCTGATCCAACCGACTCTTTTTATGTTACACTAGGACTACCAAATGCAGAGGCAACAGGATTTGGTAGGGATAGTAGTTTTGATGATGATACTCCAGCACCAATTGATAATATTAATACAAATAACCATATTGGAGATACAACTCTATTTGGTAAAAGAGTTACAGGTAAAAACATAAGACGTTTAATAAGGAAGGTTGATTGGACGCAGGGACAAAAATATGAAATGTATCGTCATGATTACAGCATAAATTTTAAATCACCAAACACTGACTCTGCTAGATTATATGATGCAAGATATTATGTAATGAATGAAAATTTTAATGTTTATATTTGTATAGATAATGGTTCATCAGGTATCAATACCACTGGTAATGCGTCTCAGGATCAACCAATATTCACAGATTTGGAACCATCAAGAGCTGGAGAAAGTGGAGATGGTTATATTTGGAAATTCCTTTATACTGTTTCACCAAGCGATATTATAAAATTTGACTCAACAGAGTTTATATCAGTACCAAATGATTGGGAAACTACAAATGATGCTGCAATTCAATCAGTTCGTGAAAACGGTAACTCAGATATTAACAATAACCAAATTAAAAAAGTTTATATTGATAATCCCGGAAAAGATTATAAACAAGTAACAGGACTTGAGGTACCTATATTAGGTGATGGCACAGGTGCAAAAGTGGTAATTGATATTAATGCAGCTGGTGAGATAACTAATGCGGTTGTTTCTTCTGGTGGAAAAGGGTACACCTACGGAATTGTTGATCTTTCAAATTTGAATAACCAATCTTCTACAAAAGCAAAATTAATACCTATTATTCCTCCATCTAAAGGACATGGACATAATGTTTATGAAGAATTAGGAACTGATCGTGTATTATGTTATGCAAGATTTGGTGGGGATAATAAAGACTTTCCTATTGATACTAAATTTGCACAGGTGACATTATTAAAAAATCCTACCTCTATTGGAACCACATCGACGTTCTTTAATGATTCATTTTCATCATTAAAAGCAATTAAGTTTCCACCTACAACAACGTCAGTACCAACAGTAGGTGAAAAACTATCACAATCACAAGGTTCTGTCTCAGCTGTTGGTTATGTTGCATCGTATGATAATGATACAAAAGTTTTAAAATATTTTCAAGATAGATCTTTGTATTTTGACAATAATTTGGATCAGACTGACGCTGTTGGTCTTGGAACTGAAGCTCAATTTATTGAGTTTGTATCAGATGCAACAAAAAAAGTGAGCACACCAACATTTAATGCAGCGATTGACACATCATTTAACTCAGGTATCGCGACAGTTCTAACAAAAAATGTTGATTTAGGTATCAACTTCACAAATGGACTTGCTACTTCTGAAATAAATAAAGGGTCAGGTGATATAATCTACATTGATAATAGAGCGACTATTACAAGAAACTCTAGACAAAAAGAAGACATTAAAATCATTTTGGAATTCTAAAAAATGCCACAAAAAACGAATCTCAATATAAGTCCTTATTACGACGATTTTAATAAGGATAATAATTTTTATAGAGTCTTGTTTAATCCGGGTAAACCCGTACAAGCAAGAGAATTAAGTACACTTCAATCTATCTTACAGGATCAGATTGAATCTTTTGGTAGTCATATGTTTAAAGAGGGGTCGATGGTGATTCCGGGCAATATATCATATGATTCTCAATATTTTTCAGTTAAAATTGAATCTGATCATCTAGGAATAGATGTTTCTGTATATGTAGATAGTTTAAAGGGAAAAATCTTAACAGGACAAAATAGTGGCATTAAAGTTTTTGTTGATGATTATGCTCTTCAAAATGAGTCTACAGGTATAACAGATTTAACATTTTTTATTAAATATTTGGATTCTGGAAATGATAATACCATCTCTTTCTTAGAAGATGGTGAAAATTTATTAGTAGATGAGGCATTTGTTTATGGAAATACTCCAGTTCTAGCAGGAGATTCAGTTGCTAATCTTATTGAAACTGATGCAACAGCAATAGGTTGTAAGGCTGCGATTGCGGATGGAGTCTTCTTTATTCGTGGTCATTTTGTCAATGTATCGGCAGATAAAATTGTTTTAGATCCATATACTAATAATCCGTCATATAGAGTGGGTCTTTTTATTCAAGAGGATTTAGTAAATGCGAATCAAGATTCAACATTAAATGATAATGCAAGAGGATTTTCAAATTTTGCAGCTCCCGGTGCTGATAGACTTAAAATTTCTACAAAGTTAGCAAAAAAAGGATTAACTGATTTTAATGATAAAAATTTTATCGAACTAATTCGTCTTGATAATGGGGAGTTAAAAAAATTACAAAATGAAACTCAATATTCTTTAATAAAAGATTATTTTGCAAAAAGAACCTTTGAAGAGTCTGGAAATTATTCTTTAAAAAATTTCAAATTAGAGGCATTTGAATCTTTAAATGACGGTTTATCAAATGAGGGTGTATTTACATCGAATGAGACAACTGATCAAGGTAAAACACCTTCCGATGACTTATTAGCACTTAAAGTATCACCCGGAAAGGCATATGTGAGAGGATATGATATTGAAAGATCAACAACAACAATATTAGATTTAGATAAACCCAGAGATAAAAAAACCATTGAAAATAGTTCAGTTCCTTTTAGAAATGGTAATCTATTTCAAGTTAATCGTGCTGCTGGAACACCAAAGATTGGTTTAGATGGAAGTGCAAATATTCAGTTATACGATCAAAGAAAAGGGTCAACAAATAATGCAAGTAGTGGAACAGGAACTCAGATAGGAAGTGCAAGAGTATATGCATTCGAGAATCACGATGCATCTGGTGGTTCTGCTAACACAATATTTGATCTATATTTATTTGATATTCAAACAAATACAATTTTAACTGTTAATAAAACATTATCAAACAATGATTTACCTGATACATCATTCGTAGAGGGTCTTTCAAGTGGTGCAACAGGATTTGCTGTTATCCCCGGTGGTAATAGTACAACTGTGACATTAAGAGATACATCAGGAACATTTATTACTGGTGAACAAATAAGAATTAATGGAAATGATGGTAATGCAATAGGTGCTTCAAGGACTATAGTAACTGTAAGTGAAAAATCACTCAGAGATGTAAAATCTGTATATCAAGATGCATCAACATTAGGTTTACAGACTGATTTTAGTGCAGACATAGTTTTAAAACCCTCACCAATCAAAGAATTAGGGCCTGGAGATGAGGTTAATGTTAATGGATCTAATGTTTTAACCTGTGCAGGTAAAACATTTGGATCACTAAGAGTAGGTGATATAATTATACTTAACTTCCCAAATGACGCATCTCCTAGATTTAATCGTGTGAATACTATTTCTAGTGATTTAAAATCAATAACACTAGCAGCAGTGACAAGTGTATCAGGAGTTTGTGTAGGAACTGTATTACAAAGTCAGACTCCAACTGGTGTTAGTGTTGGTAAACCTGCAGTTAAAAATGAAGATACTGGATTATTTGCTCAATTACAAGAAAAAAATGTATCTGATGTTGATTTAACTAATTCTGAAATTACAATTAAAACTCAAATTACTGGTCAAACCACTGATGCAAATGGTTTATTGTCATTCAATATTTCAAATTTAGTAGGAATTACAAGTGCTTTATTTGAAACATTTGATAATGACAGATACTCAGTACACCTTTCAAATGGAACTATTGAATCCATAGCATCTGATCAATTTACTTTATCAAATAATGCATCAACTGTAACAATAAAAGGATTAACAGCAAGTCAATCAAATGTGGTTGTAAATGCAACTGTGAAAAAAGTTTCAATCAGCACGAAACAAAAAACATTTGATAGAAGTCATGTTGTAAATGTTGATAAATGCATTTCCGGTATATCAACTGCAAATGGTCTAACACAAAATAATTTCTTTGGACTTCGTGTGGATGATAAAGTTATTTCTTTAAATACACCTGATGTTGTAAATGTTGTTGGTGTCTATGAATCATTAACAAACGTTGATCCAGTATTAGATAAATTAGTATTTGTAAGCGGTCTTGGATTAAATACTGCTTCGATATTAGGTGAAAAGATAATAGGGTCTGTAAGTGGAGCTATCGCCCAAATAACTGATAGACCAAGTGCAACTGAAGTTGAAATAGCTTACCTAACACAACAAACTTTTCAAATCGGAGAAACGGTTACATTTGAGGAATCAAATATAATTACAAACCTTCAGAATGTGACAGCAGGATCATATTTAAACATAACATCAAGTTATAACCTTGATAAAGGTCATAGAAATGGATTCCTAGATTATTCAAGATTAGTCAGAAAAGATAATGTCAGAGTTCCAAATAGAAGATTAAAAATAATAGTAAACAGATACACAGTTCCCTCTAATGATAAGGGTGATGTGTTTACAGTTGGATCTTATAATGAAGAAAGATTTAGTAAAGATGTTCCAATTCTTGAGGGTGGAATTAGAGCAACAGATACTTTAGACTTTAGACCTAGAGTTGCTGATTTTTCTGTTGTAACTAGTTCACCATTTGATTTCGCTAATAGAAATTTTGCGACTGCTGGCACCAATCCAACGTTAGTTCCTTCACCAAATGAAAGTTCAATTATTGGAATAAACCATTATCTTCCAAGAACAGATAAAATTGTTCTTGATCCTACTACACCAAATGTTGGATCAAATAATAACAGATATACAGCTGGAGAATTTGTTATTGTTCAAGGCGTGTCATCAAAAAATCCAATTGCTCCAGAAGATATTGAATTAGGAATGACAGTCGCAACTATTCAGATGCCAGCATATCTTTATAATCCAGAGGATGCAAAGATAATAGTTAAGGATAATCGTAGATATACAATGAGAGATATTGGAAAGATTGAGGATAGGGTTGAAAATTTAGAAACTATCACATCATTAAGTTTACTTGAATTAGATACAAAAACATTACAAATTCAAGATGCTGATGGATTATCAAGATTTAAGACTGGTTTCTTTGTAGATGATTTTAAAGATAATTCACTATTAGATATTAATAATCCTGATTGTAAAGTAGATATTGATTTAGAAAATCAAAATTTAATTACTCCAACTGATTTTTATTCATTAAAACCAGAATTAGCATTAGATCCATCTATTGATTCAACAACTGCAGACTTTTCCTCTAATTTAGCTTTATTAGATTCAGGAATAAGAAAAACAGGTGATATTTTAACTTTAGATTATGAAGAGGTAACACTTCTTGATCAACCATTAGCATCAAGAGTTGAAAATGTAAACCCATTCAATGTGGTTTCCTTCCGTGGTAATTTAACTATTAATCCTAGTTCAGATATATGGACAAGAAATGTCATATTAGATAATGGTAATCGAACATTATTTGGAGATCCTGCAGATAGTTTTGCAGCACAAGTTCTTGTTAGTAGTGAACCTGAAAAACATATGCGTTCAAGAAACGTATCATTCAGTGCGTCTACCTTAAAAGGAAATACAAGATACTATCCATTCTTAGATAGCACAAGTGGAATTGATGTTGTTCCAAAATTACTTGAAATAATAATGCGTTCTGGTGTGTTTACTATTGGTGAAAATGTACAGGCATTTATTAATACTAGCACCACTGGTGATTTAAATCCAACACGAATTGGTCGTTTTAGACTTGCTCAACCAAATCATAAAGAAGGGCCATATACTGCACCTACTTTAACATACGCAACTAACCCATATAATCCATCAGTAAGTATTCCAACATCATATTCTTCATCATCAACGATATTAAATATTGATCTTGCTTCATTAATAGAAGAAGCACAAGGAAAATATTTTGGACGTATTAATAATCCTTGTATAATTGTTGGTGAAACAAGTGGTGCTATCGCAAGAGTAGATAATGATAGATTAATTACGGATAGAGTAGGTGATCTTCAAGGTTCATTCTTTATTAGAGATCCATTAACAACACCATTACCACCATTACGTTTTACAAATGGAGATAAGTCATTTAAACTTACTTCTAGTGAAACAAACGCAACTGCATTCCCCGGAACAGCAGCAGTAAGTAGTGTTCAGGCAGTATATAGTACAAGTGGTATTGTAGATACATTTTCACAAACAACGATAGGTATTAGAGAGTTACCACCACCTCCAATCCCCGTAATTATTAATATTACAAACGTATTCCATAATATGCCAGAGGACGATGGAGACCCTCTAGCACAATCATTTACTGTGGATGAGACAGGTTGTTTCCTAACTTCTGTTGACATCTTCATGAGAAGTAAAGATGTTAAGGAAAAACTAACTGTTCAGGTTAGAACTATGGAATTAGGAACACCAACATTGATTCGTGTGCAGGAATTTGGAGAAGTTGTTCTTGACCCATCACAAGTTAATATATCTGACGATGCATCTGCTGCGACTAATGTTAAATTCCCATCACCAATATTCCTTGAAGGTGGCACACAATATTGCATTGTTTTACTTGCTCCAACCACAAATAATTATGAAGCATGGATTGCTCGTATGGGTGAAGCAACAATTGATACTCAATCACTACCTGATTCAGAAAGTGTTGTCATATCTCAACAGTATATTGGTGGTAGTTTATTTAAATCACAGAATGGTTCAATTTGGACACCAAGCCAGTTTGAAGATATGAAGATTAAACTATACAAAGCAAAGTTTACATCAACAGATGCATCAGCATTCTTCTATAATCCCCTTGTAGATTATGAAAGTGATCAAGTTCCTAACTTGTCTGATAATGGTGTAAAAGTACTTCCACGTAAGTTAAAAGTTGGTATTGATAATATTACTGCATCTCTTCCTGCTGCTCAATCATTTGATAGTGGTAGAAAGGTAAGTGAAGGAACTCAACCTGGCCCATTTGGATTCATTGAGTCAGTGGGTGGCCCAGTCAGTGCTTTTGCAATATCAAATGTAGGTATCGGTTATTCAAATGGAAACTTTACTCAAGTTCCACTATTTGCTATAACTGGTAATGGATCAGGAGCAACAGCACAGGTACAGATATCAGGTGGTATAGTCAACTCTATAAGTGTCCAAAATGCAGGAAATGGATATGCAGTTGGAGATGTAGTTGGTTTAACCACATCAAATATGGTGAGAGGTGGAAATGCACAAATTACAATTAACACAATAACAGGAACTGATACTTTATATCTTACAAATGTACAGGGTGAGGCATTTACTGCTGGTCAAGACTTAGTTGTTTATGATGATTCTGGAACTGCAGTTGCTTATGCTAATACAAATATCACATCATCATCACTATTAGATGATTTACATTCTGGAAACGTTCTTGAAGTTACTCATTACAATCATGGAATGACTGCTGATAATAATATTATTGAATTATCGAATGTAGAACCCACCACACAACCAATTAAAATTGAGGCATTTGTTGGTCTACAAGATTCTTCCATAGTTGTTGGTGCTGCAAATACATCAGAATTTGCAACATTTGAAGGAATAACAACATCTACTGGTTATGTTAAATTAAATAGCGAAATTATTTACTATGATTCAATTACAAATACATCACTTGGAATAGGTCAAAGAGGTGTGGATGGATCATTAATAACAACTCATGCAGTAAATAGTATTATGCGTAAATATGAATTTAACGGACTTTCTTTGACTGGTATTAATACAGCACATAATATGCCAAATACAGACTTACTTCAGTCTAAAAAGGATATTGATAATTACTATCTTGAAATATCCAGAGGTGCAGGTAGACCAAATTTACAAAATAGATCAAGTGGTGATAGTCAGGCTAGTTTCACTGATGAAAGATCAGGTGGTGGTTCAAATATTCACGCATCTAAGAATATTCAATTTAATTCCATTTATCCTGTATTCAATACACTTCAACCTTCACAAACAAATATTAGTTCACAATTAAGATCTGTGAGTGGAACAAGTGCTGGAGGAAATGAAGTGTCATTCCTTGATCAAGGATTTGAGGATATTGAATTGAATAAGATAAATCCATTAACATCAACTAGATTAATATGTTCATCACAAAATGAAATTGGTAGACTAACAGATTTACCAAAGAGTAGATCCAGTACTTTATCAATGAGATTTACAACTGAGGATGAAAATTTATCTCCTGCTGTAGATACTATGAACGGAACCGTAATCTATGTCAGAAATAGATTGAATAAACCTGTAACTGATTATGTGCTTGATGATAGAATTAAATTAAATAATGATCCCCATGCAGCAGTTTATATATCAAATAGAGTTGATATTAAACAACCTGCTACATCATTAAAAGTTCTTGTAAGTTCTGATCGTAGAAACTCTGCTGACTTCCGTGT
>CETK01386704.1_pt1 | contig 18919 bp, 18 predicted proteins | sample 361431 | NCBI WGS metagenome assembly CETK01 (sample SAMEA2622452, study PRJEB7988) | marine metagenome | biome: marine biome (ENVO:00000447); feature: surface water layer (ENVO:00002042); material: "saline water (ENVO:00002010), including plankton (ENVO:xxxxxxxx)" | depth 5 m | reverse complement strand
TTGAAAATTAAGAATTTTCCGTTTATTACATATTTCATCAATAACAGCCCACCATAATTGTTTATTTCTTTTAATTAATTGAATAGGTGTATCAGGTTTATTAAGTTGATAAAAAAAGTAATGAGAATTGGAAAAAGATAGATTACCTTTAAAAGTGATGGGTCCATCAATAATATTTTTAACTAAATTTTCAGCTATATGAAATGGATTTTTATTATTATTAATATTTTTGAAAGGGAAAATAAAATGTTCTTTGGATGAAGTTGAAGGATATTTATATAGTAAAAAAGATAAATATGGTTTATAAACGACGTTGGTTAAAGAGTTATTAACAATTTGAAATAAACATATGAATACAGTATCATTATTGTTATATTTAATATTGTTGGTATTTTTGTTTAAAAGACTTAAATCATAAATTGGTGTATAATGGTCCATTTATATAATAAAGTTTTTATTTTTTTACAACTTTACGTCTTATATTTTCTATAGTTTTTTCAGGCCTAGAATTCATAATAAAATTGGATAGTTGTGCTACGGTTTCTTTATCTTCCTTAAAATATTGTAACAAAGAAGTGATAAGGTGTTTTTTACTAAGAGCAGATTTAGTTTTTTTCTCAGTTCGTATAAGTTGGCTTTCTCCAGCATTCATTATTTCAATATCCTGACTTTTCATAATTTCAACTAATGAATCAGTCATTTCTTTTTTCATTTTTCTTCTTTTGCGAATTTCTTGTTGAAGTTGTCTAATTTCATTATCAACTTGAAGCCAATTTTTAACATTTTCTACTAATCTAGATTGATCGGTCATATATATAAAATTAGTAATTAAATATTTAAATAAATTTAATTACAAATATAATTACATAACGTCAATAACAATAAATAAAATTTCCCTATGTTTATTAGATGTGTTATTACCGGCTGAGTGCCAAGTAATATCTCTATGAATACAAATATCACCGACATCATGTGCGAATTGACAACGTGCGTTATTGAATAATTCAGGTTCAGTAACATCACTTAAATAACCAATATTACCGTAAGGTCTTTGTGAACGCCCATTTTCATCGTCCATATATTTTTGTCTAAAATCTTTTAATTTAGTATCATCATAAAAAACGGTAGGACCCATATCAAGAGTTGTTTTATGCAAGGGAATAGTAATAAAAATTCGTTTTGTTTCTTCTGGTGCATCGTGATGTATTTCTTGTTCTGGACTACCAGGTGCGATGGAGAATAAAGTGATACCAACAATAGCCCATCTACGATAACCTAGGATTCTTAAAATAGTGTTAATAGGATTATATAATAAAGGATAAAGTTCATCATAACATTTTTTATATGAGTCAAGTCTTTTTCTTAAAAAGGGAGGGAAAGTGTTTTTATTATTTTTTAAATTGACTGGTAATACATCTGCTAAATTATTTTCTTCAAGAAAAAGGATAAAAGCACGCCTTTTTTTATTAGTAACGAATAGGTTACCACCATCGTCTTGTGGATTTTCCCAAATGACAACATTTTTTTTCAAAAAACAAGTTTTTTCGACAATAGGATTAATATTTTTAATAAATTTATTAAGGATGATAAATTTTGAATCATTAAATATTTTTTTGTATTTATTCATAAGTATAAAAAGATATTTGAAAAAAAAAATAAATATTAAACTAAATAGTAATAACAACATTTTCTGTTGGAATTTGAATACACACTTTATTTGATTCGATAGATTTAAAATGTTGTAAGCAATAATTACCATTAGAAGATTTAGCAATTCTAGAACAAGGAGTTCCTTTTTTAGTAATTGCTTTACATTTTAATTTATTATTGGATGCCTTTTGTAGTCTATTAACCATAATTTTTTCGTGACTGGTACAATAATCATTAACACATTTACGATTACAGAGCATACCTTTCTTCTTTCCACTTTTAAATGCATATTTACAAAAATTAGGTTTTATAAATTGAGAAGGAGGCCAATTAATACCGATCACTTGAGGGAAATTAGAATTCCAAGATAAAACACCATTTTCAATATTACGACAATAAGGACATTTAAATTGAAATTTTTTGAGTTTTTGAACTTCAAGATGATTTTTTCCACTTTTTTGTTGAGTAACTTCTTTATAGATATGTTTATAATTAAATTTATGAGAACACGAAAGTTTTATATGATTAGACGATAAAGGTTCATGCGAAATAAGACATATTTCTTCATTATCATCATCAGAATCACTATTTTCTAAAGAATTTTTGAGTAATTCATTAAATGAGGCTTGCATTTAATTATATTAAATTTTTCTCTTTATATTTTTTATACAATATGTCAACAAAAAGATGGGCTTTACCATGCTGGTTTTTTTTCCATGGAATCGCAGAAAAAATAAGTAAATCATTTTATGAAAAAGAATATGAGGGTGTATTTGGTTTAATAACATTAATATGTAAGAATTTACCGTGTCCGTTTTGTAGAGTTCATGCTGCAAGATATTTACTAGATAAAAGGGCTAAAGATGTCAATACAAAGAAAAAATTAAAAAAGTTTTTATTTGTCTTTCATAATGATGTAAATAAAAGAATAGGTCATCGTGTATTTGGCGAAGACATATTATTAAAATATAAAAAGATAGATATAGAAAAAGCATATATATATTTTAATCAACAGTTTTATGGAGCATATGTAGTAAATCATGATTTTAATGGTTGGAGAAGAAATATGGTCCAAGAAAAAGTGAAGGACTATTTAAGAGATAGATGGGGACCAATGTTTAGACAAGAAGATTGTAAAGAGGATTAATTTTTCTTACATACAAATTTTTGTTTTCCTAATTTACATTTTTCAACATTAACATCATCTTTTGCGAAATAAACAACTTTTTCTCCATCGGGCCATAGATATTTAACGAAAAAGAACCAACCAGCACCAACAGCACCACCAATAATTAATCCGGCAAATATATCTAAACCACTGTCACATCTAGAAGAAGCTCTGAAAAATAAATCCATACCAGCTAATATTGATAATAGAATGAAGAAAGGAATGCCTGGTTTATTAGGATTGGATTGAATACCTAATTGTAAATATGTCAATAAATAACCAAAGAATACAGCGTGAGAAGAAGGCATACCATAATGTTTAAGACTTTCCATAGCAGGTTCAAAAACGTCACAAAAATCGTGCGCTGGCGGTAAAGTTGAAGGATCGGTAGTATTATATTTGTCAAGATATTTTAACTTACCTCTTGGTCGTTTAACAGCAGCTTTTACCCCAAGTCCCATAAAAGATGCGATAGCGTTTCCAAGTAAGAAAACAATACCTCTAATATTACCTTGAAATAAGGAATTTAATAATAAATATGTAGAAATGAATAATGGAGATAAAGCGGCGAAAAAAATAGAATAATTGTATAAAGAGAATTTAATAGCCATAGGTATATATATTAATTATTAATATAAAAATTAATAATTAATTGATAAAAACAATATCCAAAACTTCTTGTATATTTTCAACAGAAATGAAATTAATATTTTGAAATATGGAATGATCAATAGTATCATTCATAATCTTATCAAAATCATCTTGATTATCTTTAGGATAAATAAAGGTTTTAACACCAGCACGAATACCTCCTAAAACTTTTAATTCAAGCCCACCTATAGGTGTTACTTGTCCTTGTAAATTAATTTCACCAGTTATAGCAATATTGTTTTTTATTTTTTTATCATTAAATAAACTAAAAATACAAACGGTAATAGCTGTTCCGGCAGAAGGACCATCTTTTGGTACAGCACCTTCAGGACAATGAATATGAATACACTGCATTTTAGTTTTTTTAAATTTATTGATTAATTTTGTTTTGATAGAATTTGGCGTTAATTTCCATGCTAATGTTTTTGCTACATTCATACTTTCTTTCATAACATCACCTTGTAATCCAGTTAAATTTAATTCAAGAAAAGTATTAGAAGGCATAAATGAAGATTCTATGGGGATTATACCACCCATACCTAATGAATTTGCCCATAATCCATTAATAATACCAACCTGTGATGTTTTGTGTATATTTTTTTCTTTGATGACTGTTTTATTTTTTAAATAAAGTTTCTTTATAGAATCAATAGTTATTTCAATATTAATAGGTGTACTGTGGTTTTGAAGTATTTGTAAATTAATTTCACTTAAAATTTCAAAAATGATTTCTTTCAGTTTTCTAACACCAGATTCATTTGTATAATGTTGTATAATAAAAGTTAATATATCATCTGAAAAATTTAAATCAGCAATATTGAATTTTTCATAATACTCAGGCAATATATATTTATGACATATTGTAAGTTTATCTTGTAATGTCAAATGTTTAAATTTAATACGATGTATTCTATCTAATAAAATACGATCAATGGCTTGAACATCATTATATGAAAAAATAAATAGTGCTTTGCTTAAATCTAAATCGATACCTGAAAAATATTTATCTTGAAACTGTTCATTTTGTGTTGTATCAATAAGATGTGTTAAAATACCAATAATTTCTTTACCATTTTCTGTCTTACTTATTTTATCAAGTTCATCAATAAATATAATAGGATTCATACAAGAAGAATCAATTAAAACATCTACAATTTTACCCCAAGTTGAACCAACATATGTATAGTTATGACCAGCAATGGTGCTGCCGTTGCTAGCACCACCAACAGCAATGAAAGAAAAAGGTCGCGGATTACCTTTATTGTCTTTTAAACAATAAGCAAGTCCTTTTCTTGCTAATGATGTTTTGCCAACTCCTGGTGGACCTTCAAATCCAAAACAATAACCCGTTTGTTCTCCAGTTACCCATTGTCCAATAATACGTTCAATTTGTCTTTTTGCGTTTTTATGACCATGAACACAATCTTCTAATGCGTTATGAATATCGTCCATACCATTTTTAATAACTTCCCATTTGTTAGAAATATCAGAAATATCTGTATAAACAGAATTTAAAGTGATATTTTTATCATTTTTATATTTCTTTTCAATGTCATTAAAAATGAGCGAATTATTAGAAAAATCATTAATAGTATTTTTAATTTGTTGTTTCATATAATTGGTTTTTTTACCAGAATGACATATATGATACTTTTTAATATTATTCTTTTTTAATACGTTATTGATATAACAAATATTATAAACAAGTATTTCGCGTTTGTTATTAATGTAATCATCAATAAGCGATTTAACATTATTACTTGATAATGTTTGAATATAAGTATCTGTAATATATTTAGTATATTTAATAATATCATTATTAGTATATTTTTCAAGAATAGGAATAGAAAAATTACTGTCCTGTTCTTTTATTTTAGTAATTAATTTTTTAAATATAATATTAATGTCTTTCATAATATTTAAAATTTGTTCCGTTTTGAATATACCAAATGGTATTTTTAATAACCCTTCAAGATATGCTCTAGCTTTTGAACCAGAATCTTCTGTTTTTGCTTTTATTTCTTTTAATTTAATCATAGCTTTTTCTTTGACAGCATTTGATGCTTTAAGTAAACAAATTTGTTGTTCCAATGGTATCTTACTTGTTTCAAAATCTGATATTTCTTTGGTATAATTAATAGTTTTTTTCATAGCACTTTTAAAAAACTTTTTAATTGACCAAGGAAAACTATCAAAAAGTAAAGTTTGTTCTTGTGTATCTATGGTACCATTATTTTCATTAGATAATAAATCATATAACAAATAAGATAAATATTGAAATTCAGGATCATTATTTTTTAATAAGATTTGCATTAATATATTTCTTTGTTTGTATAAATCACTTGAAAGGAATTCTTTAATAATGTCCTGAATAGTTTTTTGTTTAACAAGTTTATTTTGATTACAAAAACCTACAAATTTGTGAAATAGTTCTTGATTATTATAAATTAGAAGTTCTTTTAATGATAAGGCGCTAATAAAATTATGATATTCTTCGGGATCAAAATCATTAATTTTATATCCATGCAACTCTTTTAAATATTGAATAATATATAAATCATCTGAACATGAAATAAGAACATCGTCAGCTATACACTGTATTATAAGGGTTTTTTTAATTACAGGATTTTGAAAACATATTTTTATTCCATACACCTTTAATTGAAAAATATTGGATGTTCTAGATAAATCAAAACAATCTAATGTTTTTGCCGTTTCAACTATCATAAAATCTTCTACAATTTTATTACGTGCCAAACGTTTATTTGTTTCTTTAACATCATTAGAACCCCAATTTAATATTTTATAACTAATAGGATGTAAATATTTATTAATAACTTTCATTTTTTCATCATTTAATAAATTTTGTTTTAAATATTGTTGTCCAAATACAATAGCTAATACATTTTCAATAGAATCTGTCCCATATTTTTGAAAAACAATTGTTATTTCATTATTAATATCTTGTAATCTTTGAACAATATTATTAACATTTTTTGATTTAGGGGTGAAACTTCTTTCAATATTAGTCAAAACTGTATGTATTTCTTGCAATTTATTAACACATATATTTAAATCACTAGCTGAAACTATGTCCAATGACTTATATTTTTGAATAGACAATATAGTATTTTGAACTATAGATTTGTAGTAGGTAATTTTTTGTGAAACATTTTTGTATGTAGAGCTTTTAATTTTGGTTTTCTTTTTGATAATTTTATTTTCAGGCATATGGTACGTATAATATATAACGATTTTTATTTTTATGAATACAAAAAATATCTATTTTTACTAAACTTAATAAAATTAAATAATGAATATAAAAGGATTTGTTATATATAATATAATAATTATGGGCATTCCTAGTTTTTTTTCACATATAGTAAAAAATCATAGAACGATTATAAAAAAAATAACCGAATTAGAAAAAATGAATAATTTATATTTGGATAGTAATTCTATTATTTATGACTGTTTAAGGTGTATAGAATATGAAACAGATATGAAATTTGAGAAAAAACTATTGAAGGAAATATGTTTGAAAATAGACGAATATATAAGTGTTATAGAACCAGATCATACAATTTTAATAGCATTTGATGGTGTGGCACCTGTTGCGAAATTGGAACAACAAAGAACAAGGCGTTATAAATCTGATTTGGAAGGTAAAATAAGAAAACAATTAAATCCAGATAGTAAAAAGAGTTGGGATACAAGAGCAATAACACCAGGGACAAAATTTATGAAAAAACTAAACAGTTATGTGAAAAAGTATTATCATAATAAAGAAAAAGTATATAATGTTGAAAAAATAATAGTAAGCGGTCCTAATGAAAAAGGTGAAGGTGAGCATAAAATTTTCGATCATATAAGAAAATATGAATCTCAACATAAAAAACAAAGAACTATCATTTATGGATTAGATGCGGATTTAATAATGTTGGCATTAAATAATTTACCCGTAGCAAAATGGATTTATTTATATAGAGAAACACCTGAGTTTATAAAATATATCGATAAAAACTTAATACCAAACGAAAGTTATGTTATGGATATTCCTGAATTATCACAAACAATTATAAAAGAAATGAATGGTGGTTTGGCACCAAGCACTACACAACAAAAAAATAAGTTATATGATTATATTTTACTGTGTTTCTTTTTAGGTAATGATTTTATGCCACATTTTCCTTCTATTAATATTAGAAAAGATGGTATTTTTAAATTAATGGCAGCTTATAGGAATACAATTGGAAAAAAAAAGAATTTAACAGATGGTAAAAAAATCTATTGGGACAATTTATATCATTTAATTGAATATTTGGCGAAAGAAGAATGGACAAATATTAAAAAAGAATATAATAATCGTAATAAATTGGAAAAACGATTTTTACCAGCAGGAACTTATGATGAACAAATGGAACGTTATTTACATACACCAACTAGATGTAGAGAATTAGAACATTATATAAATCCCCTTGAAAGTTTTTGGGAAAAACGATATTATGATGTTTTATTTGATTCTAATGATACACTAGCTTTTAAAAGGAAAGTAAGCACCAATTTTTTAGAAGGATTAGAATGGGTTATGAAATATTATACGACAGGTTGTTATGATTGGAAATGGTGTTATCGTTTTAATTATCCACCTTTATTGAAAGATTTATTGAAATTTATTCCGCGTTGGGATATCAATATGTTGGAATATAATGATAAGGCTGTTTCACCAGAAGTTCAACTAGCATATGTTTTACCAAAAGATAGTTTGAAGTTATTACCAACCAAATTATATGTGAAATTGCTCAAAGAAAAAAGTCATTTATATAAGGATGATTGTGAGTTAGTTTGGGCATATTGTAAATATATATGGGAATCCCATGTAAATCTACCACACATCGATATTGATGATTTAGAAGTATTCGTTGAAAAAAATAAATAATTAATAATATATATATGACAACATTTACTTCTGGTAAATTTGAAAAAGAAAGATTAATAAAAGGTGATAAAAAAATTAAATACCATTATATAAACAATGCATTGAAACATTTAAGATTAGAACATAATGAGAAAATAAACAAACTTGGTAATTATACAGGATATACGGATGATGGGGAAAATATAATAAACTTAGATTGTGGATATCATGTAGATCGTGATTCTGTAAATTTTCAAAAGTATGTTGATTATTTTATAGAAAAAATTGGTAATGCGGAGTATACAGCCACTGAAGAAGATTGGAAAAAAGCATTAGAAATGAAAATATTACCTATTAGATGTAGTAGAATAGAACAAGGCGGTGGCAGAAAAAGAAGACGTAGAAGAAAAAGTACAAAGAAAAAGAAGAGAAGACGTAGAAGAAAAAGATCAAAGAAAAAGAAAAGAAGACGCCGTAGAAAATCAAGAAAATAATTAGATAAATTTTAATTTAGATAGAATTTAAATTAAAATAGTATAATGCCAGGCGAAATAATCACTAATTTCACCAAAAGACAACAATTAGCACAATTTGTAAAAAGTAACAAATATGTTATAGTTAAGTTTACAGCGGATTGGTGTGGTCCTTGTAAAAGAGTAGCACCATTTTTCGATAAATGTTTTGAATCTATGCCAAATAACTGTCATTTGGTAATAGTAGATGTGGATGAAGGAAACGATATTGCTGCGGCTATGAAAGTAAAACAAGTGCCAACATTTTTAAATTATATTGATGGATATGCTCAAGATATATATGCGACATCAGGGGAAGAAAAAGTACATGAATTTATGACAAAAACATTTAATAGAATTAATGGAACGTTACAATAATTAAATATCTTTTTCAATAATAATATATAAACCAGCAAAAATGGTAAATACGCCAAATATTTTTCTTAATAACTCTATGGGAATAGTTAAAGTATAAGTTGAAGACATTGATGCAAAAATGGTAAAAACAAGACCCATATAAAGAGCAGCAAAAATATCAACGTGACCTTTTTTATAAAATTTATAAGCAGCAAAAATACCAATAGGAGGAAGTATCATAAAAAGTGAAGTTCCTATTCTTGTTTTTAAGTTAGTTAGTAATCCAAATAATGTGAGTAATGGAACTATCAATATTTCAGCACCTCCACCTACTAAACCAGCAAATAAACCACTAATAATACCAATAATTGTAAGACCCAAATAGTAATTCATAGTAATATATTAATTATAAATATAATTTTATAATTAATTTCTAAATAACCATTTCTAATGCTGGAATGAGAGGTTTGGGAATAGGATTATTTTCATCCATTTCATCATCATCTTTCTCTTCTACACTTATTTCTGTAATTTCAATTCCATTTTCAGGAGTTCTGTGATCAACATCAATAACATTAAAAGATTGAAATTCGGTCATGTAGGCACTGAAAGCTCTAGCGTTTTTCTTTGAATCTACAGATATATAGACAGAATTATATAATTTCATAACAATCAATATAACAAATCCTAAATAACTAGTTAATGTTGTTGAACCAGCAGAATTATTAAATAGAACAATAGATGAAAACAATAAATTAACCATATAAATACCAGCGGCGCTTAAAGAAAAAATATAGTATCTATTATTAATTTTATCTAGTGCGACTTTAAAATCGGGTCTTTTATCTAAAACAAGAGCTAGATTATTATCTCCTTCATTTTTATCAATATCAAGATGATGAACACACCAATTTTCTCTCTGTAATTCAGAGTGATAACATAAAGTGAAAGCTAATAAACTAATAAAGTTAAAAACTAAAGTAGTAACGTGCATAGCATCATTTTTAGTTAAATTATCTGTCAATGAACATACATTGTTTCCGCAACTTTGTGGTACAAACAAAACTAACATAGAACCCATGGCAACTTTATAACTTTGTAACAAAAAAATCAATATGATTTTTAATCGTTCCTTGGTATCAACATCAATTTTCATATATATTTACGTTATATAAATATTTAAAAAATATAATTTTATTTCAAATATGTCATATGAATATTTAAAAGATAAATTTGGAAAAATATTGATATTAGATATAAGTGATAATAAACCAGAAATTAGGATAGATATAACAGCTTTTAAAATAAAAGAAATGAAAGGGAAACATGTTGAATTTGTTCAATATGTTGCTTTTATTTATTTGAAATTAAGAGAATTTAACAGTAATAACAATACTTTATGTACAATGAAAATAGAATTAAAGGATACTGGTATTAAAAATTTTTCACCAACTTTTTTAAGAAAAGTATTATCACCAATAAATCAATTAGTAAATAGCGATGATGTAGAAGTTTTAGACAAAATTTATGTATATAACCTTAATAAATATGTAAAACAAATTTGGAAAGGAGTGTCAAAATTATTTGATCCCATAACTGTTGCGAAATTTGTTATAGTTAATTAATATTTTTTTCTAGTATGTTTTTTCTTTTTACGAGGTTCAAGATATACCCAATTATCAATATCTTTCAACTTCATTCTAAATTTTTTAGTTCTATTATGACGATGATTTTTACATTTATTTATGTAAACATTATTGCTACCGCCACTTTGCTCAATTTTTTTAAGATTTTGATAGTGTAAATCGTACAAGAATAGAGTTATAATTTTATCTTTTTCTTTGCCTATATTTTCCTTTTTAAACGGAGGTAATTCTACCATATTTGGATGTTCATATTTTAAAATTTGTATCTTATAATCTGGATAGAGTTTTAAAAATGCTTGAATTTCTACATCTCCACCGAAATGTGCTCGTGGCTTTTGTTGAATATTATTGTCAGTTTTCCATTTTTGACCCATTTGATTTTCATAATCTTCTTTCGTTTCATACATTTTAGTCCCATCGTCTTGTTCTATTATTATGTAGGGTTCATAATCTGTCCATTTATCCATTACGTGGTTTACAATATCTTGTCTAATTTTTTCGTGACTCTCTTCCTTTCCACCTTTTTTTAATCCATTTGATAAAGCTTGAAATAAACAGTCGCCATTATCTGGAACAAAAATGGGCTCTGCTTGATATGTATTTTTTAAAATCTTTCTAATCTCTTTCTGTTTTTCTTTGTACGTTCCTTTTGATTCAATAGGTTCTTCCTCTTTTTCATCATCAGAATCCAATTTGGTAGGGATTTCTTCATCATCTTCATCATCATCTTTACCAGCAATAATATCACTAACCTTACCAACATCCTGTTCAAGTTTGTTTATTTCTTCTTGTTGTCTTTCTTGTTCTCTTTTTTGTTCTTCAGCTATTCTTCTCATTTCATCAGTAAGGTCTTCAATTTCTTCACTATCAATAGATGATATACTAAGATCACTTTCACTACTACTAATCCTACAAGGTTTTGGTATTTTTTTTATAACTGTTCCATATATTTCTTTAAAATCTTCATTAGTTACGGTGTCTTTTTTATCTTTCATCTTCTTAAAAAATGGTTTTAACTTTTCATTTAATTCTACACTACTTTCTGTAAACATATTTTTTGTATTAAACCAATAATTAGGAAGAGGTTTTCCTATTCCAATTAATTTTTTTTCCATTTTTTTCTCGTCAAAATTCTCAACTTTCTTTAAACGCAAATTATCATCATCCATATAAATTTTATTAACAAAAATGAAAGGTCTTCCAGAATTTTTAGGCCAAAGTTCAGTGAATGTATTTTTCTTTATAACGGGTTTAATAATGTTTTTTACATCTCTCATAAATGTATTATAACAAATGTGATATACTCCATCTAACGCATTCCTGAGAAGGTCTTTTTTAACATCACCTAACCACCCTTTATCCATTTTTTTTAATAGTTCTCCAGGATGATTTTTATTTTTTTTAAAAGAGATACGATTATCATTTTTATATTTCCCCCATATATCATTTACATTATTAACAATAGTAATACCGTTGTGATTTTTTTTAATAGTATCAATTCTTTCTTTTTTCAGATAACCATTTTTGTATAAAATTAAGGACTTATCAAATATTTTATCCCATTCTTCTTCATATTTTTTAACACTACCGTTACTATTTTTAATATGGTCAATAAAAAAATCAAAATGTTTGTTGTATGTTTCTTTTACATTGGTGGTTAAAGGATTTATTAAAACATTAAATGGGAAATTAATATTTTCGCCAAATAGTCGTTGTACACTAAAAGGTGAGTTTTTTGGTGCACACATAATCATACCAATATACGCAAGGTTATTTTCTTTTTTTACAATATCAGGAACATTATTTAAGAGAAAATCGTCTAATAGGCTGCCCCATGCTTTTTTGCCTTTGATTATTTGTAGAGGCCATTTATATTTGTTATCATGAAAATGAATGGAAGTTCGCATATTTTTTAAATGGATTGCAATATACAATATAAAACCTGTAACGCCATATTTATATAAACTTTTATAGTAATGATTCATAGTATGTAAATTTTCATTGGGATTTTTATTATGTAATAAAAAAATTCCACGACCATAAAACATCATTATAATTTGTCTAATTAAACCATGCATCATTTCTATTTTAGTATCACCGTTTGAAAAATAATTTTTAGATTGTGTATAAGGCTCTCCATGTGTAGTGGTAATAATACTAGGGATATCATCAATTTTTTTTTCAGCATTTTCGTGCGCTTTAAGGAGAGCTTCTAAAGGCTTATTTAACTTTTCTTCTGCTAAATTTTTAATTTCGCTGATAATATCAGCCATTGATTTATTACTAGAATTATGAAATATGTCATACTTAGATTTCTCAGATTCCATCCAAGGTGAAGTTTTTTTCTCATCAAAATCATTAGTGTATTGAATATATGTTTCACCTAATCTTTTATCCCAAAATTTACCTTTTTTATCTTGTTTATTAATAACATCAAAAAAATCATTTAATAAGAATGGATCAACAAAATCAAATATAGTCATAACTTTTAAAATATTTTGATATGCTTTTTTTTTATCGATACGAAAGATATTTTCATAAAAAAATTTAATACCGTGTTTATGATAAATATATGTATATAAAGCAACAGCATCAATAATGTTATATTTTTTATTATCAGGGTCGGATGTGGCGAATAATATACCAACAAAAGTCTCAAACTCTTCCTGACTATAAATACTGCAACAAAGATCTTTTCTTTCTTCTTTGGTGTTTTTCATATTATTAGAAACAAATGCTTGAAATTTTTTTTCATCAATTGAACCATCTTTTTTATAAGTTTCGATAATATAGTTATTATAAAATTCATTATTTTGGAAATCACCACCACCTATCATATTATTTTTGTTAGTAACATTTTTTTTATCGTGTTCATAGTAAAAATAAGAAGTAAATAAAGCCAATTGTGAAAAATAAAACATAAGTTGTGAGTTCCATATATTTTCATCGAAATATGCGTCTTTATTTATAGTTTCAATGTTTAGTAAGTTACGATTCATATCTCTAGCGATTTGAGACCATTCTCCATATAATGGGTCTTTCTTATTGATTTTATTATTATTTTGCCATTCCGTAATACCTTTTACCCAACCTTCATAATTATGTTCAAATGTGATAGGTGTTTTATAATCTTTACTCAAAGAAAAACGGAAAGGGTTATATTTATGTTTATCATCTTTGGCTTGAATATAGTATTTTTTCTCAAATTGTTTAAATTTGATTTTAATATTATTATAATATTCAATATCCATTTCACAATCGTTAAGGAGTTGTGATAATCCCATACTTTTTCTTTTTGTTTTATCTTCTTGTTTTTTTTTCATCATATTCTTTGCCTCTTTAACACGTTTTAAAATTTCTAGTTTCTTTTCTTTATCCAGTTGTTTTTGTATTAATTTATGTTCATTTTCGGTAGCGATTTGTATATTTATTTTTTTAACTTGTTTTAAATCTTTTGGACGTTTTTGACCTGTTTCTAAAAGTCTATCAATTGATTCATTTTTTAAAACCTCTATATTTTTTTTATCATCCAAATCAATAGTGAAATAAAAATGGTCATCTGTAGGTAGTGGTTTACCAGATGGAAAATTACTTTTTTTTGTAAGTAACATTCTTTGTGGCAATTGTTCTCTATGTGTTTTTGATTTCCCCCCTATATGTATGATGGCTCTTCTTGGCAATGACATTAATATATACATAATTAATTATTTTAATAATTAAGATAATTAGTTATTATGTAAATAATGATGAATATTAATATAATTAATAATTAATGGAAAGTTTAGATTTGAATTTAGAAAATTACAATTTAACGGACTTATTGAATTTATTTAAATTAGATATATATTTTGGAGAAAATGATCTAAAAATGGCTAAAACAATGGCATTAAAAACACATCCAGATAAATCAAAGTTAGACCAAAAATTTTTTGTATTTTTCATGAGAGCATATCGCAGAATAGAACAAATATATGAATTTCGTAAAAAGAAGGAACAGGATGTATATAATGTAGAATATAGTTTGGATACGGGTGATATAACAGATGAAGGTGATAAAGAATTATTAAAAAAATTAAATGGGAAAAGTGTGAAAGATTTTAATGAATGGTTTAATAAAATGTTTGAAAAGACACGTGTGGGAGATGATAGTGTAGATAAAGGTTACGGAGATTGGTTAAAATCGGAAAAGGATTTGACGGATGTTAAAGTTTCAAGTACGAGTGAATTTGGAAGATATTTTAATAATAGAAAAAAGGATGCTAGGGCATTAATTATACACAAAGGGGTGGAGGATAATGATGTTAATGTGGGTTATAGTTTAAATAGAGAAGGTTTAGAAGAATATAGTTCAAGTATATTTAGTAAATTAAATTATGAAGATTTGAAAAAAGCCCATACGGAAACAGTAGTGCCAGTAACAGAAGAAGATTTTAGATTAAAAAAGAAATATAAAAATGTAGATGCTTTAACAAGAGCGAGGGAGAAGCAGGATATAGCAGCGATTTCTCTAGAGCAATCGAATATGTTATTAAATGAAAGGAGAAGGAAAGAGACATACATGACAACAAATACAGCATATAATTTGTTAAAACAGGACGAAGAGGTGAAAAGAATGAATAAAAAGTGGTGGATGGAGTTTAAACAATTAGATAATCATTAAAATAAATTATATTAATAATTAATATATAATGCTTAGAATAAGAAAGACAGAAGATATTGCCAAATATGGGATGATGTTTTTAGTATTGACAGGAATTGGTTATTTATATGATAAATATAAACGAAAATATGATGGTGATGAAGATTTGAGTAAATACCATTTAGTTAAAAAATTTTTATTAAATGAAGACAGTGAATTAGGTTACACGCAAGGGAAACCAATAATATGGGTTCATTCAGATTATAATGTGAACGCAAAGAATTGGAAATCATTTAATTCAAGAAATTCAACAAATTTGAATCAAAAATATGTAGAGATGTGTGTAGAGAGTATAGTAAAATATAGTGGTAAATCATTTAATGTATGTTTAATTAATGATGATTCTTTTAGTAAATTAATACCTGGATGGCAAATTGATATGAAATTGATATCAGATCCAATTAAGAAACATATGAGAATTTTAGCAATTGCCAAAATTTTATATTATTATGGAGGTTTATTACTACCAAATTCAACATTATTGTTAAAAGATGTAAAACCTTTATACGAAGAAATGATGAGTTATAAATGTATGTTCGTAAGTGAAATGATATCAAGAAATTCAACATCTGTAAATACAAGATTTTATCCAAGTAACAAATTAATGGGTTGTAAAAAAAAATCTAAAGAAATGAATAATTTGATAAAAAAAATAGAAATATTATTATCAAAAGATAATACGGACGAGATGGATTTTGAAGGACAAGTAGATAGAGAATTATATAAAATGCAAAATAATGGAGAGATCCAATTAATGAATGGAACAATATTTGGAAATAAAACAAAAGAAGGTAAAGTAATATTGGTAGATGATTTGTTAAATTTAAGTTATGTGAATTTTGATAGAAATATGTATGGAATATATTTACCAAAAGAAGACATAGAGAAAAGGACAAAATATAGTTGGTTTGGTCGTTTAAATCGTGAGCAAATATTAAAAGCAAATACATTGATATCAAAATATTTCTTAATTAGTGCAGGGCAATAAAATATTTTATCTCATAAGTAGATTTTAAATAAATAATTTTAGAAGTGTATGGAATATGATGATATTTAGTTAGCTGTCTTAAAATAGTGATAAAATTTTTATAAGTTTTATCTCTTTCTAAATAAAATTGCTTAGATTTGAAATAGTGTGGTTTAATTTTTTCATAAAATTCATTCAATTTATTAGGCGATTGAAGTTTGATTTTTTTAAAAGTGGTTTTAGAGAAAACATAGAATCTATTGGTTTGTTCACAAAATTCTTTCAAAAAATCATATATTATTTTTTTTGGAAACGTCGTTTTAAAGATTTGGCTCATGAATATATAATACTAACATTTTATTAATTTATTTGTAAATAATACTAATTCAATTTCATTTTCATGAATAGTATGAAAAATAGCTATGTATTCACATATAATTTTAATAATCTTATATTTAATTTTCTGTTCAATAGTATCAGTAATTTTAATAAAAATGAAGTAATTATCTAAGATATCCATGACAGAATATCCTTTATTATAAATATCAAAAATTTTCTGTACAGCTTTATCTAAATTTTTTTCCTTCAACCAATAATCAGTGTAATGTTCAAATTCATAAAAACTAATATTTGTACATATCTCCTTTACTTTTTTAGTACCTATGTTCATATTTAATAGTTTAAATTTTTCTAAATAATTTATGATTTGTCTTACAGAGTTATTACTAATATTCAAAATCAAATCTTGTGCTTTTTTATCAATAACAATACCTTCTTTTTTTTTTATTTTATTAAATATTTTATTAAGATATTCTTTTTTGAAAGGTTTTATTTTTATTATACTACAACGGGATTGTAACGCATCAATAACTTTTTGTATATTAGTACAACTAGCTAAAAAATGTATATTGTGACTGTATTTATCTATACAATTTCTAAACACTTGTTGACTTTGTTCATTTATAAGATCTATATCATCAATAACAATTATCTTTTTCTTAAAAGGTATATTAGATCTAGTTTGACTGAATATTTTTACTTCATTGCGATAATATTGAATACCTTGATCTTTCAAGTTATTAATTACAAGAACATTTTGTTTTGGAATACTATCCATCTTATAGTATTCACGTATAGTAGCTTCAATTAAAGAAGTTTTACCTGAACCATTATTACCAATAAGTAAAATATTTAAGTTATCCATATTTACCATAGTTTTTAATAATTTAACATAATCAGCATCAATAATAAATTCATCAAATTTTTGAGGCTGATATTTTTTTAAGAAAGGAACATTCATATTAATAGTTTTCGTTAAATAGTATTTAAGTTTATGTTAAATTATAATATATACAAATGAATTATTATGAATGTCTAGGGATAAATAAAAACGCATCAAAAGATGAAATTAAAAAAGCATTTAGAAAATTATCGTTACAATATCATCCCGATAGACCAAATGGGAATAGTGATAAATTTAAACAAATAAACGAAGCTTATGAAACATTAGGCGATCCTCAAAAGAAAAAAATGTATGATTTAAGAAATAGTGGTGGCATTCCGGGTATGCCTGGAATGCATAACATGAATAGTATGCCAGGAATGGGAAATCCTGAAGATTTTTTTAAAATGTTTTTTGGAGGAATACCAGGAGTTCAAATGCATATGGGTCCAATGAATCCTAACATACCACGAGCAAATATAAATATTAGAAGAATGATGATGCCAGCAACAATACATAAAAAAGTAACAATATCCATTGAAGAAGCTTTTAAAGGATTAAATTATCCTTTAGAGATAGAAAGAGAAATATATGAAGAAGATGGTTCAATAAGAAGAGAATCTGAAAAGATTTATATTGATATACCAAAAGGTGTTGATACAAACGAAATGATTATAGTAAGAGGAAAAGGAAATTGTAATCAAATGAAAGCATATGGTGACATAAAAGTTATTATAAATGTTGAAAACGATACAAAATTTGTACGCCAAGGGTTAAATATCTATTACATCAAAGAAATTACTTTAAAAGAAGCTTTGGTTGGATTTGATATTGAGTTTAAACATTTAAATGGTAAAAATTACAATATGAATCATAGTGGTCAAGGTGTAATAAATCCTTCATCGCAATTGAATATGGAAAAAATGGGATTTCAAAGAGGTGATCATATAGGCGCGTTAATAATCAAATTTAAAATAGAATTTCCTAAGCAATTAACAAATGAACAAAAAGTCGCTTTATTGGAAATATTATAATATCTTATAATAATAATACAAATGACATCACAATTTTTTGATAATAACAACAACAATATTCCCAAAACAGATATGGCTAGTTTAAAAAGTGGTGA
>CETK01155172.1_pt1 | contig 18921 bp, 24 predicted proteins | sample 361431 | NCBI WGS metagenome assembly CETK01 (sample SAMEA2622452, study PRJEB7988) | marine metagenome | biome: marine biome (ENVO:00000447); feature: surface water layer (ENVO:00002042); material: "saline water (ENVO:00002010), including plankton (ENVO:xxxxxxxx)" | depth 5 m | reverse complement strand
TCTTCATCTGTATTAGATGTATTACCCGCTCCAAATTGGATTTGAAGGGTATTATTAGCTAAAAATCTACTAACAAACCTTTTAGGGACTTTTTTAAGTTTTAATAAATAGGGGGTATCACTAGAATATTGTGATAAAGCAGGAGTATTTGAAGTATCATTATTTACTTCCTCAAATACAGTTTCTTGTGCTAAATAAGGAACTTCAGTGTATTGATTACCATCCGAATCTATTATTGATTCTATTTTAATTATATTTTTATCAGCTATTTCTAATGTAAGAAATCTTTGTGAATTTCCTATCTCAAATGTTTTAGTCTTAGCAGTACCTGAAATTACTTTGCCTTTTTTCTTTAAAAGATAATATTCGGGATTTCCACCACTATCTGTTTGGTGGATTATAGTTTCAAGGGGATCTAAAGAAGAACTAATACTAAAATTAACATCATTTTCTAAAGTAAAGGTTATAGCTGATTCACCACCAACAGTTTTAAAATTTGAATTTTTACGTATAGTTAAAGCATAATCAAAATCGGGTAGATAGGGGGATGTCCCTTTAGCAGGGATTTCCATAAATAAATCTACTTCAGTAGTAGAAGCATTAGTTATTGAGGGTTTATAACCTAAATTATAAGCTAAAGCTAAAAGATTAGTTTTTTCTTGAGCGGATTCTATAAAAGTTTCTTGAATTTGTGTGTCAATATAAAAAGATAGTACATCACCCACATATGATGCCATTTCTAAAAATATCATTCCCGGATTACTTTCCGAAAAATCATTAAAGTTATCAGGAAAATAAGTTCTAGTAAACTCAACTAAATTTTGTTTTAGCTGATTATAATTTTTATTAAGATAATTTATATCTTTATTTTGGGTATTATTTATTTTAGAATAAGCCATTTATTATAGTTTTAAAGATACTTCATTAGTATCACCATCAACTAAAACTTTATATTGTATTTTAACTAATAGATTATTAGTATTTTTTATTGGGTCTACTTTTATATCTGTAGCTGTTATCTGAGGAATATGAACTGCAATGTTTTGATTAATAAGTCCTTTAAGTTGGGATATTTTGTCTGCCGTTTCTGTATTAGGTTCAAATAATATTTCTCTTAATCCTACTCCATAATTAGGTTCATGAATTCTTTCACCTTGAGAAGTTAAAAGTAAATTAATTAAATTAGACTTTATTTGATCTTTAGTAGTAAAATTAGAATCAAAAATACTTTTTTTATTAAAAGGTATTTTTGTCCCTATAGCCTTGCGTGTGTCAAGGTCTAAAGGATTAATTCTTATACCAACTTTTCTTTGTATAGCCATTAGGGTCTAAATTCTTTTTTCTTATCCATCGCCTCCATTAAAGGCCCATAATCTTTATTTATAAATTCATTTACAGGATCGTTAGCTGCAAATGTTTGTTCTGGGGTTGGTGATATAGCTGTTTCAGATAAGAGTGAATTAAGAGTATCATTTCCTGTGTTAAAATTAGGTGGGGGCATTTGTTCTCTTAATTTTGTTCTAAAATCTTCAGCTTCTTGAGTATTTACTTTAGACTCAACAACACGTTGTTGTGGTTGTAAAGTTAATTCTTCTTTTAGTAGTGCAATTTCACGCCTTAGGGCGTAATCTATTTCTTCACGTACAACTTTTCTAATTATTTTTTCAAATGCACTTAATTTCATTGCTATTAGTTTTTAATAAATATATTATCCTTTAGTTATTTGATACCCAGTATGACCATTTTCTACAAGATATTCTATAAACTGGGATTTATTTGAGTTTTCTAAGTTATCTAATATAATTTCGGGTTTATATATACCTCCTAGGGTATCAATAATTTCTTCATTAGTTTGAGAATTATTAGTAGCACTATTTAAATTATATTTTTTTAATTCTTCTAAATACAAACTATCTATAAGTAAACATCTAGTTTGTATAATTGTAAGTATATTTAATATATCGGTCCTAACGGGATTTAAAATACTTAAAAGTAAAGATGTTTCCCTATTAAAAAAAGAAGCCGTATTCGTTATTAACGACCCTAATCCTTGTATTTCTTTAATTTTACCTTTTAAAAGATTTATAGCATCACCAGTCCTTATTATAAGAGCCCCGTTTGCCACCGGAAATACTTGGGCTGCTAATATTATTTGGCCTGCTGCTATAATACTATTAAAAACAGGGATTAATTGAAGTAGTTGGGTTAAGATCCCATCAAAAGAACCAAATGTTTGATTAACTCTATTTAAGATATTTATAATTTTATCTATTTCATTTACATAATTTCTTAATTCTTTTTCAAGTGTTTGGCACACTTTTTTTAATTCTAAAAAAGCTCTTTCAAGTTCTTCAGTAGAATTAGTCCTTTCAGCAAGAAGAAGAAGAATTCTTGAAGTAGTTGGTATATTTACTGTGATTCTAGCATCTATTGTAGGGGCAATATTACTAAAAAAGAAAGTTCTTTGTTTAGCATCTTCAAATAGCCTCATAGCACCTGGTAAAACAGCTTGATAAAGACGAATCATTTTATATAAACGTTTTTACTGTTGATAGAATTTAACCTTCCTTTTAGTGTTTTTAGTTCAGCTGAAAGGGGGGCTATTATACCTACATTAGTAGGGCTAGGCATTGTAGGGAGTCCGGGGAATATAGTAATTTGATTTAATGCAGGTAATACTGTATTATACAGTTTGTCTATATGGTCTAAAATATCCCCCATTAAACTAACTAATTCGTTACCTTTTACTGCAGGATTATTAGGTGCTTCAGGAGAAGTATCTGATATTTTACCTAAACGGATTTTAGGGCTATTAACTATAAATAAACCATTAGAACCCTCAGATGTATTAATATGGAAATCTTTATTAGTAGAAAATACTATAGTACTATCAGAAGAATATACTTGATCTTCACGAGCATTAAATATTAATCTATCTGATGTTAATATTATCTGTTTACCTTGATATGTGTCCGGAGATTTAATCATGAGTTTTGTTTTGCATCTTTATCTATAGCTTGGTTTATTTTTTTAATATAAGTAGGAAATTGACTCCAATAAGTAATAAGTGTGTCTGTAACTGCTGGGTCTATTTCGCTTCTATTTTTCCAAAAATTTGCTTCCTCTAAAGCTGCCTTAACTATTTTTGAAGCGTCTTCACCATTTATAGGTCTTATAATTACAAAAGCTGCATTTTTACCCCCTGGGGTACCTAAAGATTTGATTTTTCCACCAGAGGCTGTAAGTTTTTTTATTCTACAAGTACCCTGATTAATATCAGTGCCATATATTTCTTTATCCTTTAATTCACTTACATTACCCCCCACTAAATCGACCCTCCCAGGCTGAACTTTAACAACTATATCTCCATGAGATGCTCCTTTCCATTTATCATCACTAAACTTAAGTTTATTTCCTCCTCTCCCTTTAATAAAAATATCACCCGGTTTCACTTCACCTTCTGATCCTGATAAAAAGGGATCTATAACTGAAAATGGGTATCCTCCATTTTTTATAGTTTGGGCGTATCCAACATGATTAGCACGTCTTGGGAAGGATATCCCTGCTTTTTCTGCTATTGTGTAGCTTATGAAAGCAGCACTCCAAGGAGTTTCTGTTAAGAATTTACCTAAATTTCTAGTAGGATCTTGTAATATACCAGGTGTAATTGTTCCTTTTTCAGTATCTATAATATTATCTGTTTTTATTTCTTTAAATGTATCATCAGGACTTTGAGGAATAGCATTATTTGAATCTGCTAAGTCAGTTCGTGTAAATAAGTTAATTTTTTGTAGTGGTGTAATAGGTTCTGTTGAGGGAGTTAGATTGACATTTTCTCCTAAAGATCTAAAATTATCAGCAGATATGGAAAAACCAGAGACATTTTGGTTACTTAACATATAAATGGAACTAGCATCTTCGTTAATATTTTCTATTACCATTTCATCATCACCAGATTGACCATTAGATATTACAATAATGGGATCACCTTCACTATCGTTTTCAGACCAACTGTTTTTACCTTGTGGTGTTGAAGAACCAAATCTTATACTATTACCAAATCTACCTTCAAATAACATATCACCTTCAAAAGGTAACATTTTTTTAGTAGATGCTACTTTATTTTCATCTATATAGGTTCCTAATTCTAAGTTAAAGTCTTCTTCTAGATTAGCGGGGGCAGCAACTTGACCAGGGTTAACTGTTGGGGATTTTAAATCTGCTTCTCGGGGTAATGGGTTATAACCGGCATTTCCCCACACATTTACACTTGGGAAATAATAATACTCTGCGTGGTTAGAATATCCTCCAGTTTTACTATAATGATTTAAACTAGGGGCTAATGTTAGAGTTACTATCTCATTTCTTAGTGGTAAAATATTAGTTGAAGAAAAGTAGGGTTTAGCTATATTTAAATTTAAAGGATCTATATCTTTATTTCCTTCTTTAGTACCTATTTCAGCCCAAAAAATAGCTCCAATATAGGTAGAATCAAATTGCCCTTCTAAAGTTTTTGAAAAAAATGGATGAGTTTCATCCAATATAATATCATATACCCTAGCGGATATTAAACTACGATCCCTTGAGTTACTATTATTGCTCCTTTGGCCTTTTAATGTTTTTAGTTGATTTGTTGGCATCTTGTGCTACTTCTTCTGCTATTTGTTGAAGTTGTTTTAATTCTTCGTCTGTTAAAAGAGAATCACTACCACCTGAACCATTATTATTACCCATTCTTTGTATGACAGCCATCATTTTTATAAGATGTTCATCATTTTTTACACTAACTTCTAAATATTCTTTTATAAGGGGTACAACTACTGGTGCATCTCCAATATTTTGTATTAAGGGTTTTAGTTCGGCAATTAAAGAATTAATTTGTTTATCCTTTTTTTTGCTGTTATCATATATTTCCTTAAATACATCAGAAGATGTTTTTCCATTAAATAATACTGTATCGAGTGGAGTATTCATAGTTATAAATATATAATTATAAAACTATTGGCTTACCGTTTTCCCATTGATTATAAGCTTTGATATAGTATGATTTTAAATTTTTAGTAACTTTAGTAATAGAAGGTGTATCACACCCAGTGATTTCTCTGATATAAATATAAAGAGCTTTTTTATTAAAGATTTCTAATGATTCTCTTTTTTTAAATAGGGTTATTATAGCATCAGCTACTACAATATCTTTAGGTTTATTAAAAATAGTAGGTAATTTACGATCTAATTTTTCTATAAAAAGATCTAAAAATTCTATTTTTTCGTCTAGTTTTTCTTTATTTTCAAAATTATTTAATATACCTGAGTCTGTATCAACTTCTAAAAGGTCTGCTTTACCTTTCTTTTTGGCATAATTTTTATTATTATAAAGAATAAGATAGTTTTTACCTACAATACTAAAATAAGAAAAGGCTTTACCCTTTCCTACTTTAAAGTAATGGAGTTTTTCAAGTAAAAATGTAATAACCTCGTGTTTTAAATCTTCGAGATCATCTACCTCAGTATAATAAAATTTAAAGGTATGAATAAGATTTTCGGCTAATTTATAAAATGAATGGTGAATTCGTGCATTATAAATCCGATTTCTCTCTACTTGATTTTCACTAGCTAAATATTCTATTATAGCTGCTTCTGTATCTTCTGTAAAATATTGTCGTTTGCTTTTTTTTCTAGGCATAAAGTTAACGGAGGCGGAATTCGTTTAATGCCTCCTGTATCTTCTTAACTTCATTAAAAAACCAACCTATTTCATCATCCGCTATAAAAATACCTTTATCATCGATTTGAGTTAATCTATGATTACATTTATCTATAGCTTCACTTTGGGTCGCAATAAAATCTTCTAATATTTCGTTTTTTCTTATAAGATTTCTTATAGCTACACCCGCGGCTATTAATAGGGCTGATAATATTGCAATTATAATTTCCATTTAATCTGTAAAGAATGAATCAATAATTGATTTAGTTTTTTCGTTGAAATTAGGATTATTTTCTACGTTTATCGCTTTAGCCTTCCTTATAGTTTTATCAGCTTTGGAGGCATTAGCGGGTTTAGACGATTGTTGTATAACCGAATTTCCAGAATTCCACATTTGAAATTCTATTTCTTGAGCAGTTTGAATTGCCTGGTGGATTAATAATGGTAAATGGGTTCTAAACTTAGTTTCTTTTTGGCCACTATAAAAATAAAATTTATTACTATCATCAAATAATCCTTCTTGATTACGAATAGCTAAATATTCATTATGAGATATCTTAATACCAGCATCTTGGAGAAGATAAATAGTACGATCATAAACTTTCATAGCAGGTACATGCTCATTGAATTTATATACCATACCCAAGTTTTTAACGTGCCAATCAGAATCATTTTTAGTAAAATATTCATTATTCCAATCTCCTAATTTACCTAATTGACAAAATAGTGATACAAAATTTAATTCTTCACCTGTATAAGATTCGGTTGCACCATGGAAATCATATAATTTATGAAGTTGATTAGCTATTTTATTTACTCTTAAAACATGATCTAAATAACCACCAGGAAAAGCGTTATTAAACCAGTCTTTAGATGATGCAGGTGCAAACATCATTCTTTCTTTAAGGCAATCAGAAAGGGTTTTTAGCTTTTCTAAACGTTCACCTTCAAAATTAACTTCTAAAACTTCATTAAAGTTTTCAAAATTAACCTTTATTTGTTCTGCTCCTATCATCGTCTTCTACCTAAAAACCCTACTCTTGATTCATCATTGTCAGGCGTAATATTAATAATATTTTCCAATTCTTCGTATAGTTCTTTTAAGTTATTTTCCATAAAATAGACTGCGTCAGCATTTTTACCACGTTTAACCATGCTATGTACACGAGCTAATCCTTGATCTAAGCGGTCGAGCGCAATTTGTAATTGTCTTTTGTAAGCCATATTTAAAATTTTTGTTTAATATACAAACCTATTTACCGATTTCCAAATTTTTTATGAAAAGAATTACAGGTTTTTAATCTTTTAATTAAAGTTTTTTTATTATCCATATTAGGGTGGTGAGCTAAAAAATCACTACTTAAGAGATTTAGTGAGTTAATAAACTCTATTGTTTCCCCTACATAATTAAGTTCATTCCTATTTTCAATAGGAATAATATTTTTTAAATGAACTAATTTTTGAGTAATAGTTTTTTTCCACACATCGAACTGTGCGTCTGTATCTATACTATCGAAAAAACTGTTTAATGACATAATATGCGACTGTGCGATCCGTTGCGACCCTTACCCTTACCCCCTACAGTAAGGGAAGATACATAAAAAGAGATGAAAATCCAAATTAGGGTTTGGAAATAGAAGGATCTAATTGATAAACAAACATGTTATTAGTTCTTAAATCTCCTTTATCAACTAATCCATCCGCTTCTTCAGGTGTAAAGGATATATATTTCCCAAATCTACTTTCACTATTCCACCATATAAAATGGTCTATATTTTTACTTGTAGAATAATGTTTAATTAAATTTTTAGTAAATGATTTTCTAAGTTCGATAGGATTACCTAAAATATTCTCAGTAAAATATTTTTTAGCATCTCCTTTTGGGTGGGCTTTTTCTTCAAAATCAATAACAGCATCTAATAATTCTTTATTATCTATTCCATCTTCATCTGCTAAATTAGTAATAAGAGTTGTTAATTTTTCATCGGATTTATCATATTTAGTAGCTAACTGCCCTAAAGCTGTACGTTCAAACCCTTCAAATTTTCTATCTCTTCCTCCTAAACGAGCATTAGATCCTTTTACTTCTAAAGACTTTCCACTCCAATCTAAATCACCTGCACCTGCAGACGCCATTTTTACATCCTTAAATAACAACGCCATAGCTACCTCTCCTTTACCTACACCCCTTCCACTTTCTTTTCCAGAAAAATTAAACATTTTAGTAAGAGTCTCTCTAGACATTCCCGATTTTTTTTCAAAAAAGTCTAAAAAATTACCTTCCTTACCAATTTCACTATACCCGGGTTTTTCTAAATCTATATATTTTTTTAAATCACCACTATTAGATAATAAATCAAATATAACTTGTGGTGCATTAGATGTATCTACAGTTTTATCAGTAACATTTGAATCAGTAGCTACACCAAAAAATCCTTTTTCACCTGGTCTATTAATAATAAACTTATAAATCTTATCAAGGGCTTTTTGATCATCCTTAATTTGATTTAAAATCTCTTCAATATCTTGAACTGATATTTCCTTTTTTTCTTGTTCTGTAATAACTTGTTCTTGAAACTCGGGCAATGAAATTTCCCACTCATTAAGGATATCCTTAAGAACCTTAAGATCAGAGGGGCTATCCATGTCTGGATAGCCCTTCTTGCATCGGTATGCCCATTCGCTCAATAAAGCGTCTGTATTGACCATTGAATTAAATTTTTTAGCCTTTTATATTGGCAAGTTTTTTAAAGCGAGTTACTGATTCGTTGAGTCCTTTATTAACATCAGTAGCATCTGATTTTACTTTTTGGACATCATCAGCTTTATAGTTTGGATACCCAACGGCTTCATCCATTTCCTCTTCAGGTTCTTCATCAGCAGCTTCATCATCCATAGGAGCTTCTTCACCGTCCATATCCATATCCATTGCCTCATCACCTTCAGGTTCTACTATGGGTCTAAGCATATCATAAATTTGCCTTAATGTATCCATAGCTTCACCACCATCAGCAACATCAGGTTCATCAGTAGTTACTTCAATATCATCATCACCATCCTCTCCATGGACAGCTTCATCAGTTTGTTCTTCATTTAAGTAGGCTTTAAGCTCTTCTTGAATGATTTTGTTTAATTCTTCAATAGTCATTTTATTTCAATTTGAAAATTTCGTTAATTTTATTTCTAACTTCAGCTCTAATATTTTCTTTGAGCTTAATTTCTTTCATCTTATCTTCAGTAAATTTTTCATTTACTTCTTTCATAGAATGTCCTTCTAATTCCTTTAAAAAGGATTTAAAGGATGGCTTACGATCCATGTTACGAGTAACTGTTTCATAATGCATCATATATGAATAATAAGAAGGAGAGACGTTTTCTAAATTTTTTAGGATAGTTTCAGTAGCTTTTTCTCTTTGTTCTTCTTCTGATTCTCTAAGAGAAGTACCTAATTTCCCTAATTCATAATACATTCCTTTTTTAAATTCATAAGGATTTACTCTATCTAAACGAGTTCCTTGTCCCATTGAATTATTTTGCCAACCTACTATATTATCTTCTTTTTTAGGTTTATACCCATAATAATTATCATTATTTTCGTTTAATGTAGCCATTTAATGAGGTTTTGTTATAAATATATAAAAAAATTAAAAATCAGCGTTTTCCTCCATGATATTCAACAGCGTGTCCTTCCTCTATTAATTGCCTATTAACATCAATTAATGTAATACCATCTTCTCCGTTTAAGGGGGAAAGAGAATTAACCATAACGGTAGCTAATGCTCTACCATATTTACCAACTCCAGAAACTTTCAAAACACATTCGTTATCATTAAATTTTAAAATTTCTATAAGTCTATCTTTAGCAGCTAGTCCCCGTTTTTTTTCTTCTAAATCGCGAGTTCTAGATTCTGGGGTATTAATACCTTCCATTCTGACTCTCATTTTTTTCCACACTTTAAATCCTAAATCAATAGTGACATCTATTGTGTCACCATCAACTACCCTATCTACTATAGCTTTATATTCATACATTATTTAGCAAATTTTTCTAAACCTGCTATCCCAAAACTACCTAGAGTTACAAACACAAATGAATTATAGATAGCTTCATTAATTACTAAATCTTGCCCAAAATAACCGGTTGCTAAATCAGTTATAGCAAATACTACCATAATTGCAAAAGCTGAAAAACCAACTACTGATTTTTCATTAATGTCGTTTTCGTCTTTAAAAATATCTTTAAATGCCATGATTCTATTATTTTAAATTATTCTATAATTAAAACCAACTGAAAAATCATGCCATACGCGATTCCAGTACTTATGGTATTTTCCTTCTGAGAAAAGACCTAATCTTTTATTTACTTGCCACCCTAAAATTAAACCACCTGTATAGTCAAACCAGGTATTTCCATCAACAAAGTTAGTGTATGAGTATTCATTTTTAGCACTTACATGAAGTGGTAATATACTTGCCCAAGAGTGAAACCAAAATGATTTAGTATAATGGTAATAATCATATCCCAATACTAATGAGTGATTCCATTGATATGGTAATAAAGCTCTTTCTTGATCAACATATTCGCTTAATACATTAGGAAGTGCTACAGCATTCCATACTATATTATTTTCAGCAACTATATTACCATCAGGATTAAGCCATTCACCTTCAAAATTAGTACCATAACCTTGTTCAATAGCTATATTTGTAAAATCAGCTCCAGCTAATTCAGATAAAGGATCAAATCCATAGGGTTCTGAAAAACGTTGAACTAAACCAACGTTTAAAGAAAATTCTTTCGCTATATTGTATCTGTAACGTTGTGAAGCTTCAAAATATCTTAAATCAGCAAACCCATCTTGGACATACTCAACTTTTAATATCCAATGATCATGTACATATCTTAAAAAGTGTTGTTGATCAACAAACTTACTTCCTTGTTGTCTTTTATAATCAAATTCAAATAGATATTCTAAACCCTCCACATTACCAACAGTGGCAGCATCTGAAACTGATGTTTCAGTACCATTATAAAATACGTTTTTTCTATTTTCATAATCTAAACGTGCAATTTTTCTAACACCAAAAGCTAAAGTATAATCAAAGGGGGTAGACTCAATATTTTCTTCTAATATACCAGTAGTAGGATTTATAGAATAAATACTAACATCTGCTAATGAGTTATTACCTGTTACTGCTGTGTAAAAAGTAGCAAATTTGAGCTGTTTTTTACCCCAGTCTTTAAGTTGTTGAGCTTGTGCTATAAAAGGCACACAACATAATAAAGTGATTAAAAGCTTTTTCATTGTTTAACAATTTTTTTAGTAAACCTAAGGTCATTATAGGTTAAAATCAGGTTATAGATACCTGCTTCAAATTGGCTTAAATCCAATTGATTTACGTTAGTTTCTTGCAATACGGGCTGTCCTATGGAATTATAGAGGACTGCGTTTATACGCAAGTTACTTGCGATATTTACGCGATCTCTTGTTGGGTTAGGAAATACAATTATCTGTGTTTCACCAAACTCTTCTATATTAGTTACTGTGTTTTCATCACAATAATTATATATTGTTTGGCACCCATTTGTCCATTCATTATTACAACAGCTTGGGCTAACATCAATTACCCATGCAAAACATTCACTTTCTAATTCTAATAAATTATATGTTTCTATTACTGGATCTACACAATTAGCATATACGGTTTCACAAGTACCATTATCTGTGTTTGCTTCTTCGTCGTAATTAGCTGCTTGTGGGTCAGTACAGCCATATATTATTTCAATACAACTAAAGTCTTCAGTATTAGCTTCTGGGTTATAATTAAATGCTGATGGATCAGTACATCCTTCAACTACATCTACACAAGTACCATTATCAGCGTTTGCTAATTCATTATAGTTAAAAGCATTTGGGTCAGTACATCCGTAAATAGCATCTATACAACTACCATCCTCAACGTTGGCTAATTCATTATAGTTAAGTGCTAAAGGATCCATACATCCTTCTATTACTTCAATACATGATCCATTATTTGTATTTGCATTTGGATCATAGTTTAACGCTGTTTCATCTGTACACCCAAATATTACTTCTTCGCAAGATCCATTATCTGTGTTTGCTTCAATATCGTAATTGAATGCTGATGGATCCGTACAACCAAATACTACTGGGAGGCATGAATTGTCTTCTGTATTAGCTAGTTCATTATAGTTGTAAGCTTCTATATCTGTACAACCTAATACTATAGGTTCACAAGATCCATCCTCAGTATTTGCTAACTCATCATAATTAAATGCTGTTGAATCAGTACAACCATATACAAAAGGTATACATGATGCATCATCCGTATTTGCTAATTCATTGTAATTAGTAGCTGTTGGGTCTGTGCATCCTAATAATACTGGGATGCAAGATAAATCATCTGTGTTTGCTAATTCGTTGTAGTTTAAAGCATTTTCATCAGTACAACCTAACAAGACAGGTATGCAAGAACCAAACAATTGTGTATTTGCTAATGGATCATAATTAAATGCTAATTCATCTAAGCAGCCATAAATAAAGGGTTCACAGTTTGAGGGTTCATATTCTGTGTTTGATAATGGGTCATAATTAAATTGGGATTCATCTGTACAACCAAATATTATAGGAATGCAACTATTGTCATTAGTGTTTGCTTCCTCATTATAATTAAATGATGTAGCATCTGTACATCCAAATATAAATGGTTCACAACTATCATCATTAGTATTAGCATTTATATCAAAATTATAAGCTTCTTCATCTGTACAACCTAATAGCACTGGGATACATCCTTCATTATCTAAATTAGCTTCTGGGTTGTAGTTAAATGCTTCTTCATCTGTACACCCATTTACAACTAGTACATTACAAGATCCATTATCTACATCTGCTTCAAATCCTTGTTCAAAGTATTCTAAATATAAAGGATTAGTACATCCTGGGGAGTAAACACAACTTTCATCTTCAGTGTTAGCTAAACTATCAAAATTATAAGCTTCTTCATCTGTACATCCTTCAATAAATGGAATACAATAGTTACCACAATTTAAGTAAGGTGTATATGTTTCTCCAGCTTCAATAGGATTAAGCCAAGGGTTATTACCTTTTTGATAAACTATTTGACCATTTGAATTAATTAACTTAAATCCACATTGTGAAACATCTGTTGTAGTTCCACCCTGCCCAAAAAACCCACCAAAAGATATTTCATAAAAAGTAAGTTCTATGTGAGTGAGTGCACTAATATTAATTGTATAAAAAGCTTCCTGTTCAGTACAGGTAAAAGCACCAATTGGTTCTCCATCTTGAACAACCCCCAAATATGAATTATCCCAGCCGTCTCCCCCTCCATCAAATAACATTAAAGTATAATCACAAGAGGGAATTAAATCCATAGTATTAGCTTCGGGATCATAATTAAACATATTAGGATCAGTACATCCTGGAACAGCTAGTGTTAAACACATAGACTGATCATTCTCTTCAGCTAAAGAATTAAATTCTAAATAATTTGGATCTTTACACCCAAAAGGAGGATTATCCGGAGGGCATTGATTTAATAGGTTAGGAACACTAGTTGCACCATAACCAAAATTAGGGTTTTGACCTTCAAAAGGTAATATAGTATAAATAGTGTCACCACATTCAGTAGTTACTAAAACATCACCATCAGCAGAACCACCAGTTGTAGAACCTGCAAGACCATCACCATAGCTATCATAAATGTTAAATGTAAATTCTACATCTAGTGGTATACAATATGTAGTAGTTACAGTAACTCCAGCAGTAGTATAAAAACCTACCCCTTCACTTGCTAATACTTGGGGTATACTATCTGTGGTTAATATTTCCCAGCTAGTCTCATATTGAGAAAAAGTATCACCTGTAATACTTACATAAACATTTTGTGTGTTATCTGTTCCACATTCCGATACGTAACCATACTCACAAGAAGGATTAAATTCATCTTCAATTCCAGCAAAAGGGTTATAATTGGAGGCCATAGGATCGGTACAACCTATTCCACAGTTAGGATTATTTAATATTAAGGTATCTAGAACACCTCCTGGGGATTCAACTATAAAATAATATTCATCATTAGATACGGGAGTAGATTCAGTATAACCATAAAAATAATTTCCAAACCAAGGACCATAAGGTATATACTGTAAGTCTTCAAGATCTAAGCCTACATAAAACCCTATAGGATTACAAGCGGGAAAAGTTGGATCCCAACTAACACTTACTTCACCTTGGTTAGGGAAAAATGAAAAGCAATTTATTTCACCTGTTAAATTTTGTACGCCCTCACAACTATCCAGACAACTTCCATCATCGAATGTAGCCTCTGGGTTAAAGTTTATTGCCTCTGGGTCAGTACAACCAGGAAAAGGATACTCACATACGCCATTGCTTTGCCAACTTTCCCCAACTACAGCATTTACATTAAGCCCAGGTATAAATGTTCCTGTATTTCCATCTGCTAAATCTGCAGAGGGTACAACATATATTAATACAGCAGGTGCATTACAATTTGTAGGAAAGTTAACACCATCTACAAACCATTGTTGCCCTGATATAAAAATTTCGGTGCCTGCTTCCCACCATGAAGGGTTTGTATTGTAATCTTCAGGGCTAATACCAAAGTAATTTTGGTTCCATGAAATTAGATTGCAGCTACCTCCGGGTACAATAAGACCACTAGGAGGAGTTATGGCTATTGGGTTAAAATTTAGGGCTGAGGGGTCCGTACAACCTTCAAAAATAGGAGGTTGTGCTAAACCTATAAGACCAATAAGTGATAAAAGGGAAGTTAATAAATGTTTCATTAAAATTTGCTCATTATGATTTCGTCTATGGATTCTTGTACCTCTTTGCGGGTCGCCTCCATTGTCATCATAATGTTAGCCTGAAACCTCGCTACTTCTTCACCCTGGTCAAAAACCAAGATGGTAGGCACAACAACAATTTTGTAATCTTTTGGTAAATTCGGATCAGCTACAATATCTAGTGTATTAGTATTACAATCTGTAAGCTTGTCTAACCAAGTTACTTCATTAGCTGAATTAAATGACGCGTTAAATTGTACAACGCATATATCATCACTATCACATAGCACGTTTTGTGCTGATAAACTTGTAGTTGATAATATTAAGAATAAAAGCGCAACCAGATATTTCATATTAATCTAACTTATCAATTTTTTCTTCTAGACGAATTAACTGATCTTTAATTTCAGTTACGTCTTCTTGAGTTGACATAATAGTTTGACGGACTAGTTGGTCCTTCATATCAAACTCCATTCTTGTGATTTCGGGATCGGGGGGTAATGGAAGTTCTTTTGCCTCAGCAATATCAGCCTGAAGTGTAAACCACATTCCAATAACTGTGGCCAATGCCATTCCTATTCCTGCTAAGGTTTTTAAACTGACTGTAAAACCTGTGTCCTCATTTAATTCTTTTGCCATAGTAGATTACTTCCATTAATTTAAAGCAACCTATTTAGTTTTAAAAGACATTAATAAATATCACATAAGATCATCAAAATTGAATTCTTCATCATCTCTACCAAAAGTCCCTAGATTATCTTCAAGATCTCGTGTAAGTTCTTCAAGTTTATCTTTAACATCAGTTAGATCTAACTCCTCATATTCAATTCCTTCGATTATATGTTCAATATAAGATAATATATCTGCTATATCCATTATGAATGATTTTCAAAAGTACATATAGAGTTTTTTAAAAAACCTTAATAGTATTTGAAAGAAGAAGATTATTAATTGTATTAGCTACTAAAGATACATTATTAATATCAATATATTTAGCACTTTTCCCGTACATTATTTTAAATGTTTCTTCAGCTTTTTGTGTTTTATCCCAAGTATCATGGATAAAGTAACTTAATAATCCAATATTATCTTTTTTATATTCATTAACTACTTTAGCAGTATGGTTAATAGCAGTACTAAAATTATATAAAGCAGAACTTATATTAGGCAACCCATCTGATATATTTACTAAATAGACTTCTTTATAATAAGAGGGAGCTGGTAAGTTTTTTCTAATTTGATCTAAACATATTCCTTCGGGTGTCATACCACATGTTATAAGTTTTTTAAACTTTTGCAATTTTTTTATAGAATCTTTTTTAGAATTAAAGGCATAAGCTAATATAGGGACCTGATTAGACGAATGCATAGACTTAGATTTATTAGGATCAACAGTACCTCTTAAAGAAATTTCTACATCAAACCCCTTTATATTACAAGCAGCATAAGCGATAGCTACTGCGGTTTGGATAGTTTGGGCTAATTTTTCTCCCCTCATACTACCACTAAGATCTAATGATATGTGTATAAAAATATTCTTATAGTCTTCTTTTTCTATCCTATAGAATAAATTTTCATTAAAAGAAGCCTGGTATAATTTAGAAGAATTTAATTTACCTTTCTTTTGGTTTTCAAAAATATCTTTTTTAACCGTATTTCTAACTTTAAGTTTTTTAAGGAGTTGTTTTCCCAAAAATAACCCCTTAGTAACTGCTTCTTCATTATGACCAAAAGGACCTGTAAAATATTCTTCCCAATCCTTAGTAATTAAAGTGGGGATAGACGTGCTCTGAGATAGAGAATAGTTATTGATTTTAGTATCTGAGTTAGCTAATTTATTAACCTGTTCTTTTACCTTTTTATGGACACGTTTCTTTCTATATTGTGAATTAATAAAATTCTTTTGACGTTCTACCTGCTCTCGGGTTTTATATTCTTGATTATTTAATGGCTTATCTTCTCCATCTTCTTCTTTTTCTTCTTGAATATAATGTTTAATAATATTATATATTTTAGTAGCAGTCTTTATACTGTCTTGGGTAGATTTTAATTTATTAATTTGATTATATGTGAGTAAATCACGTACCTCTCTTAGTCCAGGTAACTTATCCAAATTAGAATTACGATTAAATATATTAATTATTCTAAAAAAATATGCATCCCAAGTTGGTGTAGTAAAATTATCTGTTTTAAGATTATCATCTACAATTTGGTTATAAAAAGATTTACGGTAAAGTTCTTCATAATAATATTGATACCCCGGAGCTGTTGAATAAACATAATGATCTATGCGTTTATCCTCTACAAAATTAATTAAAGTAAAAACATTATCAACATCTTCTTTTGGTATACTCCACTTAGTTTCTAACACTTTTCCGCGTTCTTTATTAAGATATGCAAAATCTGTTAAAAGAACATGGGAGGCCTCATGAAGTGCCAAACCTACTGTATAATCTATTGTGTCTTCTTTAAGATTAGATGCAATATACACTGTTTCTCCATCTGTCATTGAATCACCTGATGTAGCATATTCAACAGGAATATCTTTCCCTGTGAGGATTTTAACAAAATTTGTAATTCCTCTTTGTACCTGGGCTAAAAAAATAGGATCTTCATCATCAAAGTGATGAAGATCCATCCAGTATGCCGCTCCCTTATCCATATTTATTATCTTCTTATGGTATAACCTAAACCTAAAATAAAGTTACCTCCATTTTTCCCAAACATATCCCTAAATCCTGTTTGTCTTCCCATAGTTAATGTAAATCCTCCATCAGGGACTATGTAAGTTATGCCTAATACTGAGGTAGATTCACTTGTATATTCATCACCTTCACCATTATTCCAAGTAGAACCTACACCTAAATAAACATTTATTCCTGCTTGGGGGAGAATTGGTGCTATTAAACCTAATGATATAGTTTGTTTTTCTTTGGATTTATCTTCATTAGAAGGAGTAAAAGCTAGGTCTCCAAAAAAACCTATAGTATGGTTGTTATCAAAACAAGTAGATCCACGTCCCCTTTGATTATAAGGATTGAAAAAGAAATTCCTATATTGGTTGGGCCAATACGCTAATCTAAAACCATTTAAATTAGTTTCTTGGTTAATCATATAATTTACATACCCAAATTGGGTATTATAAAGACATTGGGCATTAGTAGTAAGGGTACATACACTAACTAAAAATAATAATAATAATTTTTTCATAACACGTAATTTTATACGTGTTAAATATACGAAAAATTAGTCTCTATCCCAAATTTTATATTGGGTTTTTCCGTTAATTTTTTCAGCTATTTTAATCTTTTTTTCACTTTCTCGGCCTTTAGCAATAGCTACATGCACCCAATTTGGGTTATCTTCAGTACCAAATTCCCAAATTAACTCTGAGAATGGTAAATTTTCTTTAATAAAGAAAAAAACATCAGCATTACTAACTCCTTTATTTCTACCATCTTGATCTAAATCAAGAGCCATCCCATGTGAGTGAAAACTACGAGGTGACCCCCCAATAGCTTCATTTAAAGCTGGACTTCTATATCCACTGGAAATATAGATAGGCACACCAAAGTGTTCTCTAATAGGCTGAAATACTTGTTCTGCTAAATATTTTAAATTAGCTAAATGCGTTTCGTTTGGGCTATTATCTATACCTCTACGTTCAGCAGTATTAGATTTAATAACCTCATTAAGTGATAGGTTTTTACTTAGTTTCATAATGTTCTATTTTATAATACATAGTGAATAAGTAACACTATTACAACAGATACTACTAACCCTACTAATAATTTTAAGAAATCCTTAGCTACAATTGGAAATACTTGTTTAAGATTACCTTTTTTAGTTAAATAAGTATTTAATGCTAATTCCCTACCACACAATAATCCTATAAATACCCAAGTAGTAGACATAGGGATATTATTTATTTGTTTAAAATATAATAGTAAGAAAGCATATACTAAATCAATCAAAGTAGCTGAACGAACATATTTTGTATTTTGTTTATCTAAAATAATTTCTTGAATTTTACCACCTTTTTGGTAAAAAATCCATCCTAACCCCGCTGTAAAGAAAGTAATTACACCTATTAATTCAGCTACTGAAAGTTGACGTGGGAGAAATACTGCAATATTAGCCACATCATGAGACAACCAAGTAAACCAAAGAAAACCTGTTGTCATCCATTGAAAAGCTCTCCAATATTTTTTATTGCTTTCTTTAATATCTTTATCTTCATTAAAGAAACTAGAAACTATAAACCAGAGAGTATAAGCTACTATTGCGGCTAGTCCATACCCTACTATACTTTTAAGTAACATTTTTTCAAGTACAAAAGTAGAAGCAAATGCTGATAATACTA